>Ga0307517_10000017_pt1 | contig 199484 bp, 214 predicted proteins | sample 23_EM_MG_FD_194515 | JGI IMG/M metagenome (GOLD analysis project Ga0307517, IMG submission 194515) | Populus trichocarpa ectomycorrhiza microbial communities from riparian zone in the Pacific Northwest, United States - 23_EM | ecosystem: Host-associated > Plants > Roots > Unclassified...
TTCTTTTTTACCTTTAAAAATAATAACTATTTTATTAAAAAAAAAAAAAAAAAAAAAAAAAACGGACCAAGGGGTAGGATCTTCACGCAACCATCTAAGTACTTTTCTATACTTAAGATATTGCAATATGATTACGCTTTACTTTCTATACACTTCTCCTCTACCAAAGCCTACGCCTTAAGAACCCGGAGACTATTGTGATAGTCTCGACGGGCCGCTCAAACATAGGACTATTGTGATAGTTCTATCAAGCACGACAATCCACTCATCTTACTATCTGACGAGATAGTACCCTTCGACGGATCGCTCAGACTAGCAAGCCAATCCCGTACTATCTGAAGAGATAGTATTTCCCTACGCCCCATTACAGAGAAAAAGACTTGCTCACTATAGGAAACAACTGTCGTTGCCTGTTGCCTAACTACCTAACAATAGGATTGTTACAATTCGTTGCACTGGGTAGATATTCCACTCCTATATCAAATTGGTAAATTACAAATAAAACTAATAGTAGGGCCGCTAAGTTGAATTGTGACACTTAATATTGTACCACCTATATAAAGTGTCTGGCTTCAATTTGACGATCAAAGTAGAACCTGGACATACTCTGCTATCAGAAGTAGCCAAACTTCAAAGAATTTGTCTGATACAGCAACCGATCCAGGACAACAGACCAACCTTTAGTGTAAAGAAGTTTAGAACTTACTGAGATTTAAATGAGATAGTGAGGTATTTAGATGATAGAGATTAGAGATAGTAGGGTATGAGTATACTCAAATCTCACTGTTCTTATTTCTGATCTTGATAATAGAGATACAACACTGTCTCATATAAAATATGGTTAATTCAAAAGATTTTACAGCTCAACCCGATCTTGTCCTGGACCACATATTGTTCCAAACAGAGTCTTTAAATTTTCCTCATTCAGGATTGTCAGTGTTAGGGATATAGGAAAAGCGTAGCTTTTCCACTTATTTTTGTGTGCGCTAGAGTTACCCTACCTTCATCCTGTGAAGCTAACACCCCCCTCTAGCCCGACGTTGGGACGGCGCGACAACACCAGACAGCGTCGTAGTTGAGTACCAACAGCAAAGGACACTATCATTGGAACCTATCTTAGAACACCGTACACGTCACGGCCGTCTGTCCGACCTGATGCTGTTCGCCGGATGTATGAAAGGAGACCTTTGGCGAGCTTATGCAAGCATCCCGGGCGAAATTGGTGTACGTCACATAAAGCTACAGACATAGCGGTACGGCACAGGAAACTATGTCACCAAGGTAACAGGACGCTTTCGTCGTGTCTACTCTGGAATGCAATGAGAGTATAACTGCACCCACACCAATGGTATATTACCATATAGGACTATTCAGTAAGGAAGGACTATGAGAGAATTGTGCCACTGGTACGATCCCAACTCCTAGTCTCACTGAAGCCTATATGAAGAAAGTCAGAGTAATATCTGCTACTGCGATTGGTCCGATTACGAGGTTGGCCACTTCGTTCATCCGATGATGAGGACACTGCCTAGTATGCAGACAAGTTTCAGTTCCTCCTGACAGAAGAAGGATTGTGAACTCTTACTGGGAAGTGGTGCCACACCAGATAAATCAGGAGCTCTCCAGTTTGGAAGTCAATGGTGGGGCAATTATATTCAGGGTCAAACAGTTTCGCACTATGAGGAAATGTTTAGAATAGACAGCAGGTACTTAGTTAGTATGGTAGATACTTGTAGGCGCGCACTCTATCGACGCGGGATATAATAATTGAAGTGCCTCTTGAGCTTTACTGAAATCATCACGCTATGGAGAAGAGACCTTATCAATATAATAAGTTATTACTAGAAAAATCCTTATTACTATTTTACGCATGTTTATATTGAGCCTTTCTAGACACATCTCCGTCTACGATAAAGTACCCTGGTTTTACCCATCTCGCTTATTCTTAGAGATCTGGTACCACCTAACAGTCAGGTGTCACTACATATTAGTAAGAGTAGAAAATATACCTGTTCAGGAAGGTGACGAAATCTCACAAATTGGCTTCAGAGGAGCAATTTGATATTGGAGCTTATCTTTAAGCTCAGTTTAGATTGTTTTAATGAGATTCATATCCAGAGAATTAGCTAGTCAAACTAACTTCCTGTACTCTAGCTATTCTCTAGGAATATTATGATAATAGTGAAAATAATCAAAGGTAATATAAGTGTGGTTTTATTAGAACCTGTACATGAATATCCAACACCAAAATATCTATTTTTATATAACTAGCTGTATAGACCTTTAGAGCATACTGTCAATAAATTAAAAAAATATTTTTGAGACTCCAACGACCTCGATAGCATGCATTATATCCAATAATATCAAATATTGCAAAAAGAATTTTTTCACATACAAAAATAGTAGATTTTTTTGGCTACCTGTACAGCTCATTTTAAAGTTGATTGAACAAACAGTTATAATATGATTAGTTGTTAAAATAAAAGTATACTCTTTTGTTACAATATGATATATAAGAGACACCTTAAAGTAGGCATGTAATCATGGATTGAGGAGTGGGAAAAACATTGTCAAGACTAAAAAATATTAAAATATTACAGAAGTACAAAGCTCGATACAGGATCAAACAATATTAAATTAGGTCTTTTCATCTATTATAATTCATAGATATAAACTTTATATATCAAATTATAATTTAACTAGATTCTTTTCTTTTTAAAGTTTTTTATTAAGATTGTGAAGTCAGTTTGATGTGGACAAACACAAAGGAACATTTATTTCAAAAAAGAGACCTTCTGGTTGTTACACTTCAACCCTGTTTTCCTGGTGGCAACCAAAACAGCCAACATGCTGGTTCTAATAAACCACACTTATATTATTTTTTATTATTATATATTCCTATTTGGAAACTCTTCTATAGCTTCCAATAGAATAGGATAGAGGATGGGGAATAGAATTATTTTTATTATAAATGGACTAATCTATCTTCCCCTTCAATCAACCTTACAAACATTTAGCTCCAGGTTCGAAAAACGAATAAGAAGCACTATTGCTCTAGTCTAAGCATTTTGTTTCACTTCTACTTCATATTTTCTTTGAAGTACTACAAGTCCCTCATTTTTCTCTGTTTTTGTAGTCTCATATAGTAAAGTATACATATAGTATGGAAGTTCATTTCCTTTGCTATTGTTTGAATATTTTGAACCCAATAGGCCTTACCTGCTAGCTATAAAACATTCTGAGTATAGTGGTGATATAAGTTCCCTGTCTCGAAATAAGACTTGTTAGTGAAAAAAATACTAATTGCCAATCTAGATTTGGATAAAGGTTGCAGCAGGCAATGCAGATTGCATTTTGAGCTAAATTTAGTGCTAGGTTGCTTGTTGGCTTTTTGGTGATATATTTTATTTTCAGCTAGTACTTAGACTATAGTCTGATATCTGATATTGAGATTGCCTTTTATATGAATGTGGTTTTATTAGAACCTGTACATGGGCACTCGACACCAAAACATTTATTTTTATATAACTGGCTGGATAGACCTTTAGAGCATACTGCCAATAGCTTAAAAAATATTTTTGACACTCCAATGACCTCTGTAGCATGCATTTTATCCAAAATTATTAAATATTGAAAAAAAGAATTTCACATACAAAAATAGTAGATTTTTTTGGCTACCCGTACAGCCTATTTTAAAGTTGATTGAACAAACAGTTATAATACTATTAGTTGTTAAAATAAAAGTATACTCTTTTGTTACAATAATATGATATATGAGAGACACCTTGAAGTAGGTGTGTAATCAAGGATTGAGGAGTGGGAAAAACATTGCCAAGACCCAAAACCATTGGAATATTAGAGGAGTGCAAAGCTTAATACAGAATTGAACAATATTAAATTAGGTCTTTTCATGTATCTTAATTCATAGATATAAACTTTATATATCAAATTATAATTTAACTAGATTCTTTTCTTTTTAAAGTTTTTTATTAAGATTGTGAAGTCAGGTTGATGTGGACAAATACAAAAGAACATTTATTTCCAGAAGGCACCTTCTGGTTGTCACACTTCAACCCTGTTTTCCCGGTCGCAACCAAAAAAGCCAACATGCTGGTTCTAATAAAACCACACTCATATAGTCTACTAATTTTGCTATTTAATTAACTTGATTGAACAAAAATATTTACAAGTATCCACAAGTTTTAAGAAAGTCATTGGACAATACTCTTTATAACTTAATCTAGATTCACCTAAGTGAGCTTTCACAGCATTGGTAAGTACTAGGTAGGATTCTTTCACAGAATTTGATAAAGCGATAAGTTTCTCTGTTGCGCAAAAATCCTGAATTCAATTATCAGTTGCTTACTGTTTGGCTGTTCTGATAATTTTCAAACAGGTACCTTGCAAAACAGTAGTTTTTTGCGATATCTGGTTCCAGGTTATTTTATGAGGTTTATCTAGCATGGAATACCCCTGAATTTGACTCCATTTGCTCAATAAAGTTATTACTACTTATTACAAATAGTGACTAAGAAAGGCAGATGTTGCATTACTAATACTTATTACAACATGTCAAAAGTCTTCGTAAATGGCTGACTAAGCAACATTGTAGAAAATCTTCGGCTCTGATCACGGTCGGGTCGATTGTATAGTATCAACCTTGAATTCACAGCCATGTCTTCTGAACCAAAAACCCAGCGAAGAGAAATATCAGAAGTACTTAAAGGCATAATAATTGCCTTCTTTTGATGCTTCCATAATTATTCTTTTGTTGCAAGACTAGTGAAGCAATCAGAGAGTATGGTATGGACATTTCTAAAGCGAGCATCAGAACATGGTCAGATTCAGAACCTGCCTCACTCTGGATGACTCTCAAAACTCACTTGGCATGATAAAAGCTGCATTAACTGTCCTTGGAAGAATGATCAGTTCCAATCAAAGGAGGAAGTGTAAGCTATACTGAGTATTCCAGTAGGGTCTAATTGTTAATATGCTAATTGGGTAACTTCACCGCAATGTCGACCCTCTAGCGCTACCTGCATAGTCAGAACCTTCAGAAATAGCTGGCCAAGCGCCGAGCCAATAGTGATAGCATTCCTTCATGTTGCACACACGACTTTGGCTGGGTAAATGGGTTGTAGCTGATTATGTAATTAAGCTTGGCATTGAGAGCGGGATTGTGAACACTTTGGATGGGTGACTGTAGCTATAAAGTCCGAGTATGTTATTATATACTATAACAATACAATAGAGTATTATTGTTATAATATTATAATAATTTAATGACTTATGATTGTCAGATCAGATGATGTAATACCGTAGCATTTGCATATAACTCGATTATCAGTCATAGGTTTCATGCAACTGCTTTTGGCTATATAAATTGTTGAGATTTGATTTGATAAGAGGTTATAGTGTAGTGACTCATACAAGTCATCTGATGGGTGATAATAAAACAAGACTCTGCACAAGTCATCAGAGTTTTATGACTTATATGGATAAGCTATCAGGGTTTGTGCAGAGTGAAGATTGGGTATAGATAGAGGGTTGTACACCTTAGGGAGGAGACCTTCATGCTACCATCTTAGTACTTTCCTACTTGCAACTTTTATGAAAAAGAAACTACTTTGTATTTTATTACTCTTTTTTGTGTTCTATCAATAATTGATCTAAAGATCAATACAAGTCTATCAAATGCAATATCATTAAGAACTACTAGGTAGTTTTAAGGACTTTATTATCATCTGATAGGAGAAGAGTCCCGCCAAGGGTCAATAAAAAGAATATTGGAAATAAGTAGGTATTGTCTACTAGAATATAGTATGAGAAAAGTCCAGATAGCATTGTTATATTGCTTCTCTTAGTATTAGTATTTGATATATATTAAATAAACAAAACCTTCAGTTGCATTTTTGTACAACTTCTACAGGCCTAATCTTGATATCACTCTATTTACTAACTAAGAATCATGTTCATTTCTGATTGGCTAATCTATAGATTTTACCCTAATGCACCTTCATGCACGCTAATGGATACCTGGTCGCCGTTACAAACATCAAGACATTACAAGTAGGCAGCTCATTCAAACATAGTTTGCCTACATCTATTCTATACTACTGGGGGAGGTGGAAGGACATTTTTTCACATAGGAGAAAATACAACCCTACATTATTTTTAGAAGCTGTGCCAGAAACTGAAGTGTAAAGTGTATTTTAGCAATACTATATTGTCTCTTGTAGTGAGTGCTGCACTATTGTGAATATAATAATTACGGTAACTCTGGGAACAAGATTTCTTAAGTACTGAGTAGTTTACAGTAGTGTGTACTAATGACCATAAATGGGAAAACATAGCAACAAAAGTTTTACTGCAGATATTTGCAAGCCAAATAATGGCATAGCTGCAGTGAATTTGTCTACTATTATGTTTGAAGTACTTGATGTCATAGAGTGTTAACCAAAGACAAACTGTCAGTATATATATTTCTAACTCTTTAACATTAGTGACTAGAACCTTTAAGCCAAAGCTTCAAATTCTACCAATGTACATGGCAGATACAAAAGTTTTCCAAACTCTTGGCACAAAGTAGCTAGGCAAAAGGTGTAAGATAGTGGCCAAGATTTCCAGAAACTTTTGAACTTAAATCTGCAAAGTACAATATACTGTTGTTGATCTTCCACTGAGGGTGTTCTTTTCTGAGAATCGGCAATCTTGACTATCAAGGAAACTAGTGAAGGCTACTAGTTGGAGAAAAGAAACCAATACATTGAAAATGGAAAATGAACACTGTCAGTCACGATAAACAGAAGTCCTACGTTAGCTGAAAGAAGATGATGGATAATAATCAACAAAATAATTTCCCACTACCTAGGAACAATTCACCATCAACCTCCATCCTTCCACAAAGCCCTCTCCGTCCACTATTATAACTAACAGACAGAGCCTTATCCACTGTCACTGCTGTCTTGTCCATCTATGTAACTATGATAACTTCCCAATCTACAACAATAATAAAAATTATAAAAAAAAGCCATCTAACGGTCTGACAATTCGGTACTACTAGCAATTGGATAGGCTAGCCCAAATGAGCTTATATAAATAGTTTCTCTATCCCATTTACCTGTTAAGTTATATTGAGGTTAATAAAAAAAAAGTCCCTTGATATCCTGTCAGGCTTGGACTTGAGGCAATGGACAGTGTATGGGTGGACTACTGAATGTAATAATACTTAATCACCACTGGCACAGCTTCTGAATTTTTACAATCCACTTATTACGGGACCTCAAGATAGGATCACAAGAGTTGTTCCTCAATTTAGCGGGGTTTGAATCCGGCCAATTATGTCTGGAATCCCTGGTCGGACACTGAGTAGACTAGACTTGTCTACCCTCTTCAAAAGTTCGTCAAGCAACTGTCTGGGCCAAGAGAGTGGTGCAGTGCTTGGGAGGCTCCGGCTTGGATATGATCACCCTTTTCAGCGTTGACCAACTCTTTAAGCTTCTTTAGTGCCAGGGAAACTGACTTGAGAAGTAGAAGTCGTCCGTCCCCTCAAGTTCCCTCACCATCTTTGGCTCCCTTTAGCCAATCGACTCTCAGCCCAAATTGAAAGATCGCCTTTGCAATCCTACCTTGAGGACCCCTATTATACATGATGGTCGTACTTTAAGCCTTACTGCTATGTTAATAATATCAGTTGTTTTTTTCACTGTCACGGTGGGGTGCGACTCCAAAGGGTTGAAAAGCCACACAAGGAAAATAACAATTACACAAAATATGTGGACACTATTGGCTAACACTCTAAGGTATCGTAACCTAATGCAACATCTCGCATTTACTTACTACTGAGAAATCATCTTTTTAACTCTGAATACCCCTGCCATGACAAGTTTCCGTGGGTAGCTCACCCCACTAGCAGGTAAAATGTCACCTAACCCCAAAAATTCTTCACCGTCGCAGTCTGTTATTAGGCCTACAGCACATGCACCACTACTCGAGTGCCGGTATACGCTACTCAAGGGCAATACTACACCGGAGCTCGTCACAAGAGTAAGATATCCACTGGGGCGGATGGTTCCTGCTTCAATTGGTCCATATCGCCCGAGCACGGTGGGTGCCCTACCGATACCGTAAGGGTATGGTACGTGAAATGCCTCGAAGAACCACAAGCGGGATAACACGATGCACAATGTTTCAAAAACGGGGAGTTCCCCTACCTGCGGTGGCCATCAACGACATAGCCCCCCCGCTCCACGACACTTGTGCTAACTTTATAAGTGTATCATACGGGGTTCAGCGGGTTCAGAATAACCGAGTGCTGTGGCTGTGGCTATGCTACTTGAAATCCGTCTTAGCTCTTTATTATAGACCTCCGCCAAGCATTTTTTTCTCAGGTTCATATAAGGGGAGTATGGGATTTTGCATCCTGTTCGCATATCCTTGTCCCAAGTCTGCGATAGGTAAGGTTTCAGGAAGGATGTTATTTCCGAAGTCATCTCGAGGAAATGTGGCCTTAAATGTAGGGTCGAAACTCATTTGTTGTGATAATGGCACGGGCTATGCCTTGGCCATCGGTGTGTCCTGTATTATAATCGTGAACTATGGCACTTGGGGTATGATATATATACCATAGGGGCTGGGATACTTGAACCTAACGCTAAGACGTCCAAAATTGCCCTCTTTTGATAAAAGGGGGAACCACTCCGAAAAATTTGAGATAAAAACAGACCTCGCCGGAGGAGGCAGCCCTGGCGTCCTAGCTTGAGGTTGAGTTATTCTAGTTCTAACGGCATAAGACGGGAAGTGGGCTTGAACCGCCTGACACCGGCACTGCTGCTGTATGATACTAATAATCCCCACTAACTTAGTCACTCCCCGTCAGGACTTTTGGGCACTAGATAGCTGTCTAACATAAGGTGCTAGGGTGTAGCAAACTTCCCTTTACTCGTATCATAGCAGGAAAGAAGTGCCCAGAAATAGGGCTTCGCAAATATACAGTCGTACACCTCTACCTTGGGCTGCCGGATCCCGAAGAATCTGTCCCGTGCGGTATTATAGATGATCCGGGACAGCAGGTCAGGTTTTGGTATCAAGAAATTTAGGACTCCCTGAGGTTCGTACGGGACAGAGTGGTCTCCAGGTTATTGAGATCTGGGACAGCGGGGTGTGACTGTGTATTATGGGGGGAAATGAGTAAGAAAGTCTGTGGGTATCTGAGTGCTAATATAATTTCACAACCCCCGTTTTCAGGCGGTTCTTGCCTGCTATGAGCACCATACACGGTACCGCCCTTGCCAAATACAGCCTGGCCGGTAAAGGATAAGATAAAACCTCATAGGCCTAACTACTCGCATCATGTCATATCAAACCACTATCTCACCATGTGCTAAATTATCTCCCGGGCAAGGCATTAGCCAACACCAAAAAATATGCAATTGCACGCTAAGTCTTCACTGAAATATCTGTCTCCCACTGCGACCTCCTTTGGATTTCGATTTGCATCATAGGTGGCCTGCCGCCAACCTAACTCGCAATCCGCTTCGCGAACTCGATCAGCTCAGCACATTGTTGCACGATTGCACGTGCTTGTGATGTTTACATTATGATAGGTCCGGCAGTTGCATTGACAACGTGATTGGGGGTGTGAGTGTTTTGTGATAGGTGGTGTACTCGAGTATGCGTCGGAACTTTTTTTTGGATGTTGTGGTGGTGGTAGTGGAGCCACGGACTGTGTGGGTGGGTGCAGATGGGAACTGCTATGGGTTAAGATATTTACTGACGTTAGGAATGGAGGGGAAGGTAGGCTGGGTTTGGGTTCGGGATGGTCCTGGCGCCACTCAAAGGCGTTGAGTTGTATTAATCGACATGAGGGGCGATGGGAGGGAGGGGTATATGGGATATCGTGAGATTTACACGCCTGGCGCCAGGCTCGGCTCCCAAGTTGGTAGACGAAATATAAATAAAAAAGGGATCAAAAAAACTCAGACGTATCACCAGCAAAACAAAGAGGCGCGCTCAACAGGCACACATATCCTCTGGTTCATTCTGTATCCTGTTTGTGGCTTACCAATAGACTCGAAGATCTTACTCTACTTCCTTAAACCAAACTACCAGCCCCGCCTTCCCAACGCCCACCCCTTCACTCCCAGGCGAGACTCTGAGCATCTTATTAAAATACCTGTCTACAACCCTCAGCCCCGGCTTAATCCACCTGCCACCTTCCTCCTCTTGCTCGAACCTGACGTTCTTCTCTCTAAGGACTGGGAAGACGAAGAGTTTGTACTCGATTTCAGCTCTGGAACTCGGCAACAGCTGGACGAGGTTCTGCTTAGGGCCCGAGAAGGCGAATGCTTCGTTGGCTTCCATCAGCACGTTGAAGGTTAGGAAGTAGTTGGTTGGGTTCTCGAGGGTATAGCGGACTATGAGTACGTTTGGGGGAAGTGGCTGGGTTAAGGTTGGGGATGGGTGGATCAGGGCGGCGAGGACACGGGGTTCAGATGGCGGGACGGGAAGGCGGGGGACTGGGAGGATGGTGGTGTTTAGGGGGGTGGAGGGGAGGGAGTCGCGGTGCCAGTGGAGGATTAGAGTTACGTCGATTGAGGCCGCGGATCGGTCTTCCAGGGAGCGTTTTTGGATGTCAAGAGTGAAGGGGAGTGGAGTGGGTTTTGCTTGGTGGAGGACTAAAGGGAAGCGATTGCGTTAGCATTTGGTGAGAAGTAAAGTCTGGGATGAGAGAAGAGGGGGGGGGGGAGGGGTTATACGTAATGATTCTTTAGGGTTTTCATCTGTTATCACTCGGCAGACTGCACCTTCTCCGCCGCTTTCTACGGCATGGATTGGAAGCTCCCAGTCCTCAACTACCACCGCGCCTCCTCCAGTGGTGGACAGCGTAACTGTTAGACACCATTGCTGGATGATACCGAGAACCCTCTTTCCATTCTCCCATCCAGTGCCCTCTTCCAGAGAAAAATAATCTGGCCACGGGTCTGGATGTACTCGGGGAGAGAAGTCAAAGGCTGTGGAAAATGGGTTGACGATAGGCATTTCAGCCATAACCCTTTTGTGAATAGGGGTATCTGGATCGGAGACTAGATGGTAATGAGCCGTTATTTCGATTGCGCAGTCGGCAGGTATTGATGGTGATGGGAAGCATATTGTGCACTTGGTTGGGGGTGCCGATGGAGAAAGCTTGCCAAGTGGGTATAGGGATGCTGTGGCTGGCTCTTCTACTCCATTAGATATCCAGGTTACTGACGGCACTATAGATCAATGTTAGAGTCGCATGCGATGTTTGAGTTGTATGTAACTCACGATCGTCATCCACTGGCCATCCAAGGATTCGCAGGCCTATATCAACTATGGCGTCTTCTTCCTCCCCATTTTCAACCGCCAGCTCGATATTTACGATCTCGTTAACGTATAGCTCGCCCTCAACCGTACTCTTGGCTGTAACCTCCATTTTCGGTGGCCTAGGCATGATGGCCAAGGTACCAGGCTCCTTAGCTCTAAGGGTTTTCATCTTCAAGGGTCCGCCTTCCTCCCCAACCCACCAAACCCCGGTACCACCATTAGGTGTTGTGTGTGTTAATTTCCTGGTTATTTGATGGACAGCTCTTGCAGAGGGCGCATCGACTCTATCGTCATCGTCGTACTCTGTATCTAGCATAACCATGTAGTCTAATTCGAAACCATCTGTATACATTACAAATGTTGCACATATGGCCTTGGCATCACCGGCTTCGCGAAGGATGGATGAGAACTCGTAGATTTTGGTTTCCCCTGGCGCGAGTGAGAGGTCTGTGTTGGCGACTAGGAAAGACTTGATGGATGTAGGGGAGGGGAGAGGCTCATCGAGGGAGTGATTCTGCTCTTGAACCTTCCCTTTAAGATTGATTTTATTTAGCTTCGAGCTTGGTCGTGGACAGGATGGAGTATGCCGTAGAAGTATGGTTCGAAGATTTCCTTCATAGGATATTTTCAACTCTGAGAAGACTATTGGTGCTGCACTGGCATGAGCATCTGAGGATATGACTAACTGCGAAGTGATGGGGTCTCCGGCGTGGACATTTGGAGTTTCAAAAGAATATGATGCGGTAACTACAGGGAAGCACAATTAGCTTTGCGATATATTGAAGTATTGTCATTTGGATAGGGAGCCTACGGAAGCTGACAACGTCACCTCCACGGACCACTAGAGTAGGCTTGACCTTGACTGTTTCCACGCCTTCTAGAGATCGAGAAAGATCATATCTCCACCCTCTTCGCTCTTTGAAGACAGAACTACACATCAGCTCTAACTCCGCGATGACAACACTTCCGCCTTCACCAGCGTTACGCCCGCATTGTACAATATTCCATAAAACATCTTCAAGAACATCCCACCATCCTTCTTTTCTATATATTCGCGCCACAGAACGTAAATCCTTCAGTGCTTCACCCCAAAGGGTTTGGTCCTGTGGTGCTTTGGCTATCTTCAGCTTCGCTATTTGAAGTGCGATCGAGTCTACCATCCGCCTTTGTTGGCGGGAATCAAATTCTCGTCTTGCTAAGGAAAGTAATGACAATTGGGAGGAATTGTGATCGGCGGCGCTCTCTTCTTGAGGCGGCGGGCAGAGATAGAGGTCATATGAATCGGCACTATCACTAATGGATATCCTTTTTGCTCTCCTCGCCCGTACAGACATAAATTCGGCAGCCTTGAGATAGTAAAACCCAGCGTGATGCAGCAGGTCCTGTGGGCCTATTCGCTCACTAACAGAAATCTGCTTCTCGGGTGGTGCATATATCACTGGAGGCTCCATGCCGTCGATACCTACTCCAAGCATTGGTGTCCGGGGTGAGGCTGGAACAGATACATTGAAAACTGGAAAGTTTCCACTTTGTATTAGTTCACCAAGACACTTGTTCCATCTACTCATCCATGCTGCGAACCCATAGGTTTCGGTTCCCCTCCCTTTACGGTCTAGCATATTTGTCATGTGCACCACATGGGCGCTCCATCGGCGTTTGGCAGCGGTATATTGTTCGCCCCAGAGATGACAACGAATTAGCCTTAGGATAGTGATATCTGCCAGAAGCCTGGCTTGTGTCCATCGGTCGCTCCAGGAAGTTGTTGTTTCAAAAACCTCTGTTAGTAGTTTCTCATATGCCGTCTCATAGTTGCGCACTGCGGTATCCATTTCCTGCCGGAATTCTGCGAATATTCCCAGTTTGAACTCATAACGGAGGTTCCATGCTTGCTGAGATAATGCCCTGGAGGAGGGTATCGTAGGTGGGGGCACGGAGCCCTTATTACGCTTACGCCGTGAGTGCTTGGATAAGTCACGGTAGTACTCTATGGCAAGCGGGTATAACGTGCTCAGAAAATTGAGAGCAAACTGCTGCAGCTCTACTGCAGAGCTGTTGGCAGGAACAAAGAAAAATGTAGCATTGGCTATTAGATTAGTGGATCGTTTAATATAACCCAACCTATCATCAATTCGTGGTGATGATAGAATAGACTTGTCGCTCATTAACACAACAACAAACTTGCTCCTATAACCACTACTTCGAATTTCGTCACCACCTATTGATGCTGAGATTGCAGACCCGGTAGTAGGTGAAAAGTGTTTCTTTGTAGCATTGATGGAGGTAATAAGTTCGTTGTCTCTCAAGCTTTGTATATTACCGTCATTGGACTCGGTGTAGAGTTCATGAAAGCAGACAAATACCGAAGGCAGTAGAAGCTGGTGCTTCCGAAGCCATAGATTTGAGATAACACCATCGGGGTATAGGGGAGAATCTGGAGAGAGTGGGGAGATGGGTGAATGTAGCGCTCGGGTTGGTGGGATTTCGGCTCCAGGTGCCAGATCTCCAGAGGTCGGCGGGGCAGCTTTACGGGGCGGTAAGGTGTAGCTCTGGAAATCTCTAATTAGGGCATGTCTCATAAGATCAACAAGAGCAATATTGAGGATTGCTCTACCCTTCCAACAGCTCGTATTCGGAATGTTGGGCTCTTTGCTAACCGCTCAGCACGGCCCGCCCATACTCCAGACGAAGCATCCAATCTTTGGAAGTATTCGAGAAGCTGCACACCAGCACTAGTGGTAACAGGAGGTAGTCCCGAAGAAGTTTTGAATCCACCATCCTCGGGAAGAGGATACGCGGGGGCCTCGATCTCGGGCTCGCCTAGACCAGAAAGCACCAGCAGCGGAGTCTCATGAGTGAGAAACTCAGCAGGGTAGGCGTCCATTATGGATGCTGTTGACGGGGTACGAGGAAGGAGGAGAGAGAAACCAAGAGGATGGCCTCTTGATATTGAACGAACAACCCAATTTAGAGAATGGTGGTGATCGGCAGGTTATGGCGATTGTCTGTCGATGGAGCAAGCGCTTGCCCTGGCGCAGTCAAGCTGCGGTACTTTTTAAGGTCTAGGTAATTTTAGGTGGGGAAAGTGGAGACTGAGATGCTCTGCGCATAAGCGTTGACGGTAGAACGCAAGGGAGCCGCAGAACACGTGCCAGCTGCCAGTCTCACTCGTCTTTAGTTGTTTGTCAAATAATCCTCCCCTGTTGATAAACCTGCCAGTCCAAACCACCAAACACGCAATACCTTTCGTACAACAGACCTCATCCAGCCTTTTTGTATCTTGTCGCCCTGTTTACCTATCGCCCGGACAGCTCGAGCTTCAGCTATGGCAGCAGAGAGACACCTCACTGAGACAATAGCGTTTGTTCACCCTCTTCTTTATGCTCCCTCTCTTCGCGCACTGATGGATTCCAGAGGACTAACCCCTTCATCCTATAGAAACGTGAAAAAGGTTCTTGCAGCGCAGTCGGATGGTGTGCTCCCGCGCTTGAGCCCTACAAACCATCGTGCTACAAACTGACTTTCTCAGGGTCTGAATCCGACGACTCGATAGCCTACACATCGAATCGCGGTCGCAAGCTTAAGCGCAAGGCCCGCTTTGTCCACGAAGGAGCATTGAACGATGCGAAAGGGCCGAGAGTCTATAAGAAGGTGTGCAGGTACTTCTGTACAGTGAAGAATGGATGGGACTAACGGCGCGTTGCGGGGTGTGTGTTTAGGAGATTGAATTTTACGGTAAACGGAGGAAAATAATTTACCAGAAGGAGCCGCTCCGGAAACGAAACGACGATTCGGAATCAGATGCTGAGGAGGATAGCGATGACGATACGACAAGTGTGTCTGATGATTTGGATCCTTATTCGGAGATCAGGATCGATAGTATTCCACCTTATCGCATTACGCTTGCTCGGGTCCTAGTTGAGTACTGACAGACAACTTCAGAAATTCTCGCACCATGCGAAAATGCTGCAGATTTACCATCCCACCCCTCTATGTCCCACATATATACTTCACGAACGTTAAATGACCTCCTCCAACAATCGCTCACGAAACTATGCGAGGAACAAGCCCACACAACAAAGCTAAAGAATTTGCTTACAGTTTTCCTGGGTGACGATCCCTTTGTGAACATAGAGAAGATGCAATGGCCGGACGAGGACTTTGCTGCGATAGCTCGGGAGCGCAGCGATAACCTTCTCCGGGAGTTGGGAGGGCCATTACTGAGTGCCCGTGGGAGTATCTCGAATCCTACGACTGCCGCCCCACCATCGGCGCCGGCACCATTACCTCCAGTACCCGCAGTACCAGCACCGGCCACATCAGCCACCGCAACCTCCCCATCAAAACCAACAACAAATGGCGACTTCCCCGCTGCCCCACACAAAGACCCCATACCCCCCGCTACCACTACTATTACAACCACCACCATCACAACAATAACAACTGGCTCCCCCGCCTCCTCCGAAAACCCCCCACCCCTCACGGCCACCACGACGGCTGAAGACATGGACCTTGACCCACCCCTGGCGGCCCCGCTAAAAACCGAACCCTCCACCCCGCCCACACCCCCGCCCCGGCGCATGGCCACCCGCTCAACCCAGAACTCCCACCCCACCTCCCCCCCCCCTATCTCCCCACATCACCTACAAGAAATTGATCCCTGGTTCTTCCCGCCCACCTTCCGCGTTGACCCCGACTTTGGCCTTCCCACGCCCGAGGCCGCCGAGACACGGCACCTTCTCTCCTCCGCTGTCCAACACCAGGATGAGTTCCTGCGCGGCCTGAATAAAGTCCGTGAAGGCCTTCTGCGCGCCGAGAGACTCAGGAAGTACGTCTGGAGGTGGTGTAGAGCTATGGAGGGGACTAGGGAGTACCTCGCTGCGGGGGGAGGAGGAATAGGGGAAGGTGGTGTGGATGCGGAGGTGGAGGCTGGCGCTACCTTAAGTGATGGCGAGGATTACTATGATCCTGTCGAGTGGGGTCTTGAGGAACCCCTGGAAAAAGGTAAGGAGGAGGAGGAGGAGAATGGCGGGGAGGTGGTTAGTGCTGGGAAGAAGACTAGGGGGAGGAGGACTGTTGGCAATTGATGTAATGATCGTGAGAAGGAGGCGCTTTTTTATACTCGTTTAGCTACTTTCTTTCCTTCTTTCCTGTTATAGTTCGGTCTGGTTGGTTACTCTTTGTCACTCCATCTCACTCCATTTCCTCTCTCCTTGCTTCCACCGAGACTTTCATTTCTTCCCCAATACTTAGTTATTTCTCTAAGCTGTAGTATACTTTACCTATCTGTCTATCTATCTATCGCTACATTGCATCTTGTTGTGGAAAAGAAAAGCCCGGCAAACCCCTCGTGTGCCTGCCACATGGCTCGGAAATGACCCCCATGCGGGAACTCCACCATAAGCAACGGTTTGGTAAACGAGTGTCTGCACGAGCGTTTCCGCTACACTGCGACGCCGTGCCGTGTCGGTGTAGAGGTAGGCTAGGCTACAACACCAACGATGTACTGTACGCAGGCAAGCAAACTTGTATTGGGTATAAATTCTTCATACTCGCCATTTTGTCGACGAGGAAATCGAACGCGGGGTCATGACGAATATAGCGTGAAGAGAAGGATAGAAGGAATGAATCAAAATGGAATCAACATCTTGGCTAGACACCCCTCTTGACGCTTCAAGAAATTATCAATCATGTTCACTTGAATCGCCTCCCTCCCCCTCCCCTACATCCTGAATGAATGAATAGCTAACACACTAGGTAGAACCTTCACCAAATCACCCCTCATTTTCGAAATAGAAGGAAAGAGAAATGAAAAGCCTACGGTCCACGCCCCCACGTCCCACGCCCCTCTAAATATTCAACACTCACACATCTCGGATATTCGAGGAGTTGGTGGCTGGGGACACGGTCCCAGTGGGTACCAAAGACTGGCCATAATGGTATTGCGCAAATTTCCTATTTTATTAGGTCAGCTCCTCGAACGAACAAGGAATAAGGGAGGAGGAAGGGGAACAAGGAGAGGGGAGAACGAACGTTGGAGGAGCATGTGCGCTCGCATTTATACCACCCCGACCAATCCAGCCATAACATTAGTGCCTCAAGGTCTTCTTTCCATTTGAATATGTGATGGTGGTGACCGCCGTGTTCATCACTGCTTCCATCCTGATCATCCTGGGCGGTGGTGAGAGTAGGATGCTCTACTATCTCAGTATATATTCCGAAAGACAATTTGCAAATTCTCGACAGTACGCCTTCAACCGAGTCCACCAGGAGTTTTTCCGATAAGCCTAGGCGGGTGGTGTCTAGCCTCCCGGTATACTCCTTTACACATCTCATCTCAGCTTCTTCGACGCTGGAACCAATTTCGTAGAATGGCATTATGAGCGAATGTGAAAGCGCGCGGAGTTTTCGGTGGAGTTTGGATGGGGACATGTGGAAGTGGGGTATATTCAGCAACGTGCGGAGTTCAAGCAAGCGGGCCAAGTATCTTCTCGCGATGCCATTAGAGACTTCTTGCCAGTCAGTGCCAGAGCAGTAAAGGTCCTTATTCGAAAGGTTTTCTTCTATTTGCTTCTTTATTGCTTCTGCTTGGGAGTGAGTAATGTTTAGCAGGCGGTGACTGCGCTTTGCGTTGAGAGTGCCCGGCGGAGTTAGGCCTGGTATCGGGACGCTGTAAAATGTTGTCATTCTACAAGTGTCAAGTTCAACCCGAGCTTCGGGGGCGCCAAAGTTCTAGAATATGACAATTCCGTTAGTCTGAACCGAAGAAGAGCAAAATATGAGCGTTCCCACCCATGAAGCACTCCGCATCCATTCCCAAGAAACCTCGTCTGCGTACTTAGACACTCGATGCCGGAATGGTGGGTTATATGGATCGTATGGGTGGCCAGGGTGACCGCCCCCGGGCTCTCCGGGCTTTCCGTGTTTGGGTGGTGAATGAGGGCAATGCCTTCCAGGATGGCCATTCTCAGGTTCTTTATGTGGAGGGCGACCCCACCCAGGCGGGTGATGGTGGCCTCTCTCGTATGGAGGCCACTCACGTCTGCGCAGATAGGATTCCGTTCGTCCTCCAAAATGGCATCCCCCACAATGACCTCTACCTGGAGGGTGATGTCCACATCCAGGTGGTCCATGATGGGGGCGATCTCTGGGTGGCCCGCGGTGCCCTCTCCCAAGGGGGTGGTCTCCCCTGGGCGGTGGGTGATCTGGTGATTGGTGAGGGTGATTTCTTCCCGGAGGCCCATGTCGTTTAGGAGATCGGTCATTGCTAGGCCGCCACGGTTGACGCCACTTATGTTTTCTGCAGTCATCAGGATGTCCAGGATGATCGTCATCCCCAATTATTTCGTGTGGGGGATGTTCAGGGTATCCTTCATGTCCTCCGCATGGCTGGTGACCATCCGGCACGTCGTTGTGTTCATTTCTAGGAGGCTCGGGAATCTTCGGGGGTTCGGGGCGCTTGGGGGGCTCGGGAAGCTTGGGGGGTTCGGGGTGCCTCGTGGGCTCAGGGTGCTTGGAAGGTTTAGGGTGCTTCGGAGGCTCCGGGGGCTCCGGGGGCTTCGGGTGTTTTGGGGGCTTCGGGTGGTGGGGAGGCCTCGGATGCCCGGGACGCCCATGCCCCGGACAATGTGGATGTCTCCACCTTGGCGGCCACCAACTTGGCGGCCACCATCTCCATTTTCTATGTCCATGTCCAGGAGGATGCCCATGACAAGGCCCATGCCCTGGCTTTGTATCCTCCCCCTTTGGTTCCTCCCTTGTCACATTCAGCCTTGAAACCAACTCCAACCCCACCCCAAAATCACACCAAAGAACCTCACTACGCCCGTTAGCAAACTCCTCAATAGGTTTCTGTAAACGATTGGCTCAAACTCACAAGCCAGAATTCATCCGCACAAACCCTTCAACCCCGAACTTACCCCCCCACTCACACAGCTCCTTCGCCCTTTTATACTCGTACCATATTGGACCTTTCTTGTCATCGCCATCATTGTCATTCAGAGGCTGAGCATCCCGGGTATGAACTTTTCCATGCAAAATCACGTCCTGAGCATCTGTCCCGCCGGGACTTAGCACCGCGCTTCCGCCATCAAAATATACTATCTTCAATTCTCTCGTTGCGGAGTAAGTGTTTAGGAACACTTGTTTTACAATCGGTGCGAAGATTCCGTATGACATTTCACTATCTCAAAATCAATTACAGCCAGGCCGGAAGGGGGAGGGGACAGGAAGGGAAACAAACGAATCAAAAGCCAGCCACTCCATCTTTGGCGGGGCATCCCCATCCGAACGTGCGTGGTATAGCAATGTCTGTGGAGGGATGACTCCAGGTACGACGGAGAATCCCGTCGGAGCGTATACATTTGCCCATTGCGAGAGGAGGCCTTGTAAAGATGTGAATATGAAGGCGGAAGTATCTTCCTCGAGGGTGGTGTTTGTTCCTGTAGGTTTGGTGATGGGGAATTGCTCTGCTGCCGTGTAGAGGCCCAGGAGCGGGGGTATTAGGAGGATTGGTTTCGGGAGTAACATTGCTGCTACTGTACTCGAGTACAGCACAGAGGGGCAGAGGCAAAAGGAGGAGAAATAGTGGGAGGGAAAGTAATATTTCGACCCTGACTTCACCGTATTTTAATATCCCATACAACCCACGTTATGTACTCGAGTATGGTAAGGACCCCAAAGGCCGCGCGGACACGACTGCATCCAATGAGGATTGCTTGATACTTGAAGAGGGGGTAGTATTTTTTAGGTATGGGTGGGACCACCCAAGGTTGTTCCCCAATCCCTGCTTGGCCCATGTTCCCAAGAATTGCTTGGGGATGCCCAATGCCGCGCGTACAAGTACGATGACAGGCCTCAATCCAGGAGCCCTAAGACGCTGGGGTGGAGCCCCTGGTTACGAGACAATGCGTGTCTGCCGCTACGCAAGTTGTTCGTTACGGTGCTTTTGTTCATGGATCGGGACGGCCATTGGGATCACAAGTACCGTAGCCCAAGTTCTCCAATTAGGGTTGTCTCCACCATCCGCGGGCGAGAATGGTGGGACAAGTCATGCTTGATCACTCGTGGCTGTGCCGCGTCAGCCTGGCGAATTCGCATAGTTCACCATATAGTATGGCAACTTGCCCTGAATCTGGGGAATAGAGGCCGCGCATTGTACGGGGGAGGCTAGGTGAGGGATAATTGACCCATTGGGGGGCTATGATACTTCGGGGATTGAGAAGCATTCGGGTCAGACAGAGCGCACTCTTGCGATGGGGGGCTCGATTGCCTTGTGTCAAGTTTTATGGTCTGAAATGCTGTGCGAACCCTCTCCTGAAAGGCTCCCGGGGGCGTTCATCCTTGATGAAAACTACCATATTGTCAATAGGCTTGGTGGGAATGCATCAGGAAGCTAATTGCTTGTGTTAGGTACTACATAACTGTAATAGATAGTATGATAGTTCTTCAAGTGCGTTCACATCAGATATTACGGTGCTTGAACACTGTGGCTCTGGCTTGTGTGGGTGTGGGTCGGAAGATCGTGTTACTGCGCGGCGCTCCCCTAATAAGTGGGCCGTAATCCAGTGGTACTGCTCGAGCAGTTGGAAGTCCGCCATCTCCTTAGAGTAGGAGTTCCGCACTGTCGTCGGTAAAAGATCTTAGGGAGTTGATACTGGAATGGAGCATTCACAAGTGTCCAATTCTTTCTATCTGTGATAAAAAGAGTGTCCCCTTCCTCTCTGCACTTTCTTTCTAAAAGCTCTGTATATATTAATCTCACATCCTGCAGAGAACCTATGATAGATAATTTCCTCGGATATAATAGGATCCTAAACTGTATGTTGCGGTGCGGCACTAGTAAAACCATCGCCCCCTCACGGTTCTACGGTACGCCGGATGTTTGCCCAGTACGGTTCCTGAGAATGAGAAATACCGCCCTGCTAGATCAATCGGCACTTCGCCTATCTTGGGCCTGAGGGAGCCATTTCACATGATATATTCAGGGGACGGGCTCTAGTTGGGGCGAACGAGTGAAGAAAGGGGAGGAAGGATAATTAGGACAGTTTATAGATATCAGTGTCACCAATTGAGCTTAGGGGTGATTAAGTCGTTGATATAACATGGTATAATCTCATACTAGCCCATCGGAGCTTTCGAGAGCGATGGCGGTAACGAGCCACGCCGATCCTTTATTGTTATTGATTAGGACGATCAACGAGGGCAAAAGGCAAAGCGGTGGGTAGAGCTATGTTAGTGTCATCTTTGCCCTAACAGGATTCTAGACCACAATAAACGACGGGGTGTCGAGTAAGAGAGGTAGTGAGAAGTGCGAATGAATTATCTTTCTATTTACTCGAGCAGGATACCACGATATCTTCTCCGAGTTAGATGGTATCACTCGCTGCCCTCTCGTGCTCGGGACCACGTTGCCCAGTCTATGGGTTAGATTGGAAAACTATTAGAAAACAACGTTCCCTATTATCTGCTTTGCGACAGGGGCAACTGTCGATAGACTTTACCATTGCGAAGCTATTGCTCTACTCCCCAGAGGTAGTTTCTTTTCCTACACACCATAATGATTCTACCCATGTACGAGTATTAGGACGAGGATAGTCGGATTCTACATTGGCCGTTACCCCTACAACCTCGAAACAGCGCCAAGATGTGCGAATCGGGCGGCGCGAATATATGGAGATTGACTCCCGGAAGCAATCATGTTTCGAATGTGGAGTGGGAGAGAGGATGGCTGTGCAGTGTCCAAGTGTGTTGCTATTTATTGCCAGAATCCGCGGGTAGGGAAGACATATCAATCACGGGGGAGCTGACCCCTACCAGCCGCTAGCGATACTGGTATTTGCCCAATTTCCCTAAAATTTCACGATGGGAATTCTTACTAGTGATAACTTCTACGGTTAAGCTGGTGGAGAAGATTTCGCTGCTTAGGGATATACTGCGATTTCCTCAGTTAATGAGGACAACTGTGGCCTTAGTGCCACAAGTTCTCATCAACGTCAGTGCCCTGGGTGAATCCCTCCCAAGAATCCACTGGATCTTCTGGGGTCGCGGCGAGACATTATTCGCGAGTCTCCAAGTACTCGAGTACCCGAACAAACCTGACTAGGAGTCCCCCCCATATCCGCGACGAAATTGTCAAGTATTCCAGCGGGGCTACTGCGATTCTTGTCTGCCCCCGTGGGGGTGATATTAAAAGATATCAAGTGGTGAAGTTGGATGGTGACATGAAGTCCAGCCCAATGGAAGATGCTTTGCGGGCAAGCATCGTGAGGATAATTCCCGAAAACCCCTCGGGAAAGTGAGGAGGGATATCAAGTATAATACGTTCCTGTTCCTAATAAAAGTATGGGTTACTTGCTAGCAATGTTGCATATATTTCCCTTGTTCTCCTAAACATTGACACTACTCTTGGAGAAATGCCTATCCATCAGAGAAGAAACAAGTTCCACAAGATGACAAGAGAGAAGGGTCTGGAGATCCCCACATCACGGCTTTGGCGCGGGTGGGGACTAGAAGAGGGGTGAATAGAGAAGTCGGCATGGGAATCCCGATGTGGGTGTCTTACGCAGAGCAGCTGCTCAGGCCGATGGCCTATTTCATACTCTGGAAGTAGAGGACCCACATACGCTAGTGTTCAAAATATTCCTGCAATATGGGGACTTCTGTCCTGCCCGCTTGGGTTTGTAACGGTCGAGGAGCCTTCGTCCTTGGCTTGCTTTGTCCACTTTACTCCACGGTAATACCTCCCCCGCAAAACCACTACGATCCACAGACCACACAAGATGGTTGCTGAGATCTACTCAACTTACCTAAGCTCCTAGCGCGCCAGAGGCGTTTCTCCTATCCTCTCTTCGGCCCGGCAACAACTCCCCTTACAGGATATGCTTCTTGTCGTTGGGGAACGTATTGCGCACCAGAAGGAAAATCACAGACAGTATGAAAGCACTTGCATTCAGGCTTCCGGATGCAGGCGAGAAACATACATCTTCTCGACTCTCATAGCTACAGGAAGATGACTCATAAGGGAACTGTTTTTAGTGTCCCTATCAGAGATTCTTACAGGATTTCACAGTGCAGTATGCTTCGGGCTTGTGGAGGTAATGGTTGTCTTGTTAGGGATGAAGGGACGGGATGTTAGCGCAACTAATTTTGACCGCAACACAGCAATCGCTTAAGGAGCTGGAAAGGCCTATCAGGGAGTCTTGAATACTCTACTAGGGAGTGGAAGAGTGATCCCAATCCCGATATTCACTGGCGGAGAAATGTACTAAATTTATAACCCCACTCTAGTGGGTTGCATGCAATGAGCACTGGAACGCTATCAAAATGCTACTGGAGCAGGCTCGTGTTATCCCCAACACTATGGATAGATATAGTCACTCAATTTTACTGCGGGCCCCGGGAACAGATACCAGGCAGTCCCCAAGATGTTATTCGAGTGAAGCGATCTCAACCTGACACAACAAACCTCAGTGGCCAAACACACCCCCCCCCCCCCCCTCACCCACTTACCAAACAAGTATGATACATCTATGAAGTCCCTATCGGAGAGGAAGGGGCCTAACCCCCATTCCCACACATAGCGACTGGCCCACAGAGCTCTTTCTCGACTGCGCCCTGTGGGTTGCATCACCCCCGCACTGGCAGGATCATCAGGATTTAATATTCCCCCAGGTACATCTCCGCCTCACCCTGCCCCCCCGCCACCGTGATGACATTATCTACATTATCACACCTCTATATTTTTTCCATTCTCCACTTCACTTTCCTTTCATCCTTTTGTTCGCTGGCGACTTGGCCATCGCAATCATCGGTATATATACACTGACTACCGTAGGATAGCGGAGGGGAAATGTTTCATAGCTCAAATGAATGCATCCCAGAGTATACGCCCGACGCTGAGGAGTAAGTGAGGGAGTATGAGTCGGTAAATAAAGCCCATCTTATGCCAGAAGTTTACGAAGCATGGTTAGGATGCCCCCTTCAAAAACAATAACCCATCCCGTCGGTCATTAAAAACTTAGATACTATGTCTACTAATCCCCTTTGACACAACATATCATACATCCATACGCTCAGGAGGATTCCCCCCGCTTGCTCTCGCCGAAACATTAGGATCACGAATTGTCACTCGTAATTTATGCGCTCCTGACCTGAGAATCTACTGACAGAGACTGTCTATCATACCCTAGTATAGAGGGGGGGTCCCAGGGCGTAGAGTAGTGAGTCTTTGGTAAAAAGGGACGGGTTTGACGTGCAGGGTAGCTCACGTTTGTCCCCTGCTCCTGTCGATGCGTTACTTTAGTAAACATCCGAAGTCAAAGTCAAAATCAGGTTATTAACGGCGCACAACCTAAGGCTTCATTCATGAACGCAAACCAATATAGAGAAAGGGAACAAGAGCCCATTTTAGTTGATTGAAAACCAACTCCCACCACCAGATCTCTTGTTAGAGAAACGTTGCCATACAGTTTCCTCTTTTTTCCCAGCTCTCCATCCACCCATCCACAAACTGAGCGAAGCGACAAACTAAAAACAGGAAAATTGAGGTGAAAATGAAAGAGACATGGGTAAAGCTAATTGAGATCAGATTAGAGGCCAAAAAAAAGAAGAAAAAATGCTAAAATTAAAGCTAGGAGAACCCTAAAGAGGGAGATAGTGAGGTCTAATCATCAAACTCCTCACACCCCGCAAAATTGGTTTTTGCAATTCGTTCCGCCTCCTTTTTCTCAACCTTTCTTCTAGTATCCGCAATGAACCTAACAAGCTCCTGGATCCTTGTAATGCACTCTTTGAACCCGTCACCCTTCCACGGATCTGCGTGAAAAGCATTGGTTCTAGTGAAGTCGGGATGCTCGAATCCGCCGACTTTGGAACTCTTGAAAAAGCTGTCAACGTCGGGGTTCCATGGGCCGCAAAATCCAACACCTAGCCCTCTCTGATGTGCCATGGTAGTGACCCACTCTGAATTTGAGAAGCCGGCGCCCCAACGTGTGTCGGGGATAGTCCCGAGGCCGTTCCAGGAGTTTTGGACACCATCAGGATACGCAGACCTGATTTCGTCGGTATCGAAATATTCATACTTAGTTATATCGAATTGATAAGTGGTACCTTTGACCCAAAACTGATGCTTGGTCTTGAGAGTGAGGGCCTCAACCGTCATCCCAGGGAGATTGACATAGCTGACTCTGGGGACCAGTCTTCTGCGGTCAGGGGCGCCACCCACGGGTGGGCCCACAGGGTCAAGCACGTCAGGTATTTCTTCGATGCGTATCTTTCTCACAAATTCGGAGAATATGGGATAGATGTCAGTGTCACGGGTTAGGCTATGTGTGAGGAGTTGAAATTGCCAAGCAAGATCGCTTTCGAGATCCATGACCTTGAGATCGAATGGCCCTTTCTGTTTGGTGGAATGATCACCAGCCTTGATGGGGCCTCCTGCCCCAGGCGCAAGCTGTATCCATGTTCTCGTGCCCACTTTGTATAGATTTCCAGCCGAATTTGCAACCCCCACAGGATGAACTCCAGGGATCTTCTCAAACTTCACCTCCAAGCGGATGTCATTAGTACACTTTTTGTCGTCATATGTCCTGCAAATCAGTGTAGCGTGGTACGCTGGTTCCATATTTGTTTCATGGGGGTGCAAGCCAGCGGGTGCGCCATCGGTAATAGTTGTATCATAGGCATTATCTCCGAACATGAAGTCATTAGTATTGGTAGGCTGAAATAAATCATGCCTAACAAAGCACTCGTGAATGAGCTCCTTTGCTACATTCTCACCACCAATACTAAATTAAATCAGTGGCCGCATCTTGGATAACTCTACTTTGGTGATCACTTACTGTCTGATAAGCTCTCCAGCTGCCTGTGGATTCTTGGCCATCTCACAAAACTCGAGAAGCTCAAACTCTTCTTCACGTTCCGGCGCCTTGTAGCTGAATAGCATCAACGACCCGAAATGGACTTTCATAGTGGAATGCCCTCTGTAGTACAAAAGGTCGCTGAGCCCTTGCTGAACCACCTTTTTCAGATAAATATAGTTGGCCTTCTCAAGCTTGGCCCTTTTCGTTTTCCACATTTCCAGCCATCCCGCCTTAGGAGGGGTCGCCGGAAGACGAACCATCGGCCAGAGGTTTGTACGCTTGATTGTCACCTGGCGATTTATGAAGCCGTGGTCCATTATCAATCTTACAGTTGCTCCTCTAGGATTAGAGCTTGGGGGATGGACAAGCAGCTTCCTGTTGGGTTTCCTATTTCTTGCTGCTACCTCACAAAACACGCCGAACATGCGCCCAAGAGCATCGTTCACACGCCCTTCATCATCACCGGCAACGTGAAAGACGCCCTCAGCGCGGGACATGGTAATGTAGGCTTGATTTTCATATCTAATATCATCAAGGGCTTCGAAGCTGGTTCCCAGGGTCTGCTGAGGGTCAATTTCTTTTGTTGGCCAAACAAAAACGCCATTGTATGGGAGGGGCTTGTCATCAGGCGGCTGTTGCCGATACTTTTTACGTAGCAATGCATCCTGAGCTTGTCGGTCGAGCCACTTTTGCTTGCGTTCGCTGGGGGCCGCTTTGACCTTTTGCCAGCTACCACCTGCACGACGGATCTCAGTCTCTAACTCATGCATGATATGTTGCATCAGGGCATTGAGGTCGTGCTTCGCCGCTTCGACTTGTTCTTTTGTTCCCCATATTCCAATTTGCTACGCTTAAAATTAACAAGAAGCTCAAGCCTGAACCAATGATGAGATAACTTACAGGATCATCTGAGCTCTCTGGAACCGACAGATGGGTATTGGTTTTTATGGCTATATAGGCTAGGTGATTGTTTCTAAGCCCGAAGAACGACTCGTCAAATTGTGTAGGGCGTCGGACGGGGAGACTCATATGATCTATCCACAACATTAATGATTAGCCGGTTGAACATTGCTTGATAGAGAATATTCTTGGAGAGTAACACCATCGGCAGGAACCCCATCTCTGGCACGTTTATCGTTTGTCGAATCTCTCACAAAGCCATCCAGTCCAGCAACAAACTCTGGAGCCTCTGGGCCACGACCATCACCTACACCGCTTTGATCTTGAAATACATTTGAGAGAGCAGGGACCCCAAACATAGACTGCCCAATCACTGCCGGCCCATCGCCTCTGTAGTACCCACCCTTATAACTTCTGCGATTTTTCACGATGGGCGGGCGCTGACTAGACGAAGCGCCGTCCGGCTGCGAACGCTGTTCTCTGTACTTGACATCCAAACCAGAGGCGCTTTTGGGATCAGTGTAGTATCTGGAATCCTGGGATGAATGGTTCCGCTGTGGTTTGCTAGCGGTGCTATTGGGCGTAAGGCGACTAGAGGAATCTGTGAGTTGGATTTCACTACCGACCGGATGAGGAGAGCGCGAACTCGTATCCGCCGGGAGAGAAACTAGATCGGGAATTGGTTTTGGTGTCTGAGATTTACTTTTAGCACCTTTTCTCTTCACGGATCTAGGCGTACGTGGGGGTTCTCGAGGAGGGGGGGTATCATCTTCGTCCCAACCCTGGGCATTGAGTATTTCGTAATCCATTGTGACCTTAAGACTAGGGAATTGGCGTGGTCTAGAGTAAGTAAACTGAGTTTCTAAAGTGGAAAGGCAGTAGCAAATTGGGAGTAGTGGGCAAATTGAGGTGGTGAGAAACAGAGAAATTTTCTGTCGAAAGAAGGAATAGCCCAATTAGGCTAAGAAAGAGATAAGGTAGTTCAGTTCCCCCGTGGAATACGTTGTGTTTGTGTGAAGAGAACAGGGTGGTTGCTGGATGGTGGACGGTGGATGCTTATGATGGTGGTGGGATTTCTTCAGGTGGGTGGTTACCCGTGGCGGGGAAGGTGGGCCTAAGTTCTGTAGGTTACACACGGGGTGAGGGCAGCAAGCCTCGCTTGTGGAACCTACAAAACTTATGCCCTGTACCTCCGTAGTAGCCGCATCGTCTGCCGTCTTGCGCGCACAGAGTAGTCCACGCGAAAAAGCGGCAACCCTGAGGAAAGCTCTCGTCGCCACGAGGAATAAATCGCGTGTTCCTCAACACATAGAACAATCGACTCTCTCGAATAGACGGCCGGACCTCTCGTTCCCAATGGCTGAGCCAGTTATTGACGAAGCCCTTCGTGAGGTATCACCCCTGCCTCTTTCATACAGTACTTAGCTTTACTGTCCACCCCACTGAAATATCACAGAGGCTCAAGTCAGCTCTCTGGTTCTCCATCGGTAAAATTGTCGACGAGGAGATTCTTCAACTTAATGTCAATGCAACTCCTCAATTCATTGGAGCTCTGACCGAGATGGTCTGGGCACAACTAGGTGAGCTATCATATCTCTCGGGATCCAGATCCACTAATAGGATTTTCGGACTAGAGAACATTAGTCGAGATCTCGAGTCATTCGCTAGGTAGGTTGACCACCCAGTTCCTTGCCTCCTCATCTCTCACTGCTGTATTCACTTGGGCCAATACTAATCCATTGATTAGGCATGCCGGGCGCTCCACAGTTAATACTGACGATGTTCTGCTGCTTGCTCGAAGAAACGAAGGACTGGGAGAGCTTCTGAAGGCCTTTGTTGATGAAGAGAATGCCGGGAAGCTTGCGGATAAAGGCAAGGGGAAGGGAAAGGGGGTTGGGAAAAAGTGATTAGTTGTGTGATCCTTTGTAACTAGGGACACCAGTATTTGCCAACGTTTAGCGGGAAGAATCAAGATACTTTCCACTTTACCCATAATGCCACCATTTCAGCTGGTTACATTAGTCTAATGGTCTTCACATCAATACATACGGTATGGCTTGAGAGCTTATCTATCATAATCATGCATTCACCATTCTACAGTGATATAGTCCACAAATACGGCTAGCTTTTTTTCCCCTTTCCTTGTTTTGGTTCGGCGAGCTAGTCAGAGCCCTTCTCCATTCAACAAATGGACCTTGATCAGGATGGGAGTTCGCAAACGTCCAAGCACACAGTCCCCATCGATTGGCTCGTAGGTAATTCCATATATTTTATCCTAGGTACAAGTATCGGTAGGCCAGTCCTGGCATCTAGCTTGCAGGCTAGGATGACTAAGGCTCGGGCGGTCAGTGTGATAACTAATTGTGTGCTGTGCAGGGTGCGTATGGTATTGTCAATTGTATCTGGGTGCTCCGTGAATGTAAAGTACCAGGGTGTAAGGGTAAGTGATCAGAACGAAAGTGATTGGTGGATTGAACCAAAGTCAGAAATCAAGGAAATACTCGTAGGTAACCCTAACCCAGCCATAGCAGTGAGGTCATGCGAATAGTTATTGCCACTTCTCATTCACGATGAAGCTACCACCATCAATTAATTATTCACAGTACCATCTTCAGCGCGCTCTGCAGGCACAATCACACTAATGAAGGTAAAGGGAGCCCGAAGGGACTACTTTCCAGGTGATGGTAAACGTCGAGAAACTACCCGAGATGAACGACTACGCATCATTACACTTCGAGATGAGGCAAAGATGAAGTGGAAAGATATCGCAGCTCTTCTTAATATAAAGCTGAGTACTTGCCATGATATCTATGCTCGATCGAAAGTTGATCATACTCCAACCAACAAGCATCGCTCTGGTCGGCCACCTATTTTCGATGAGGCAGAAAAGGACCGAATCCGTCTTTTTATTACCCATGATAAGAGAACACGACGATTGGGATCGGAGGACCTCTTAGAAGAGTTAGGATATGCCTGCTCAGTTCGTACTCTGCGTAATATATGCACATCAATGGGGTACCATAAACGGCGCCCTCGAATGAAGTAATTTTTTTTCTTTTTTTCTTTTTTTCTTCTTCCAGTTACTTGAGCACAAATTAAAGATCCGGAAAGACTGACCTCGATATCTATGTTGCAAGCATGCATTTTGTTTGTCACTTCTGAATCTTTAATTTGCACCCGAGTACTAAACCTTATACTAATCTCTAATAATACGCATGTATTAGGTTTGGTGTTAGAACCAAGAATAAAGCGCTACGGGTAAAATGGTGTCAGGATCGACTGCACTGGACGTATGACGATTGGCTCCGAACTCTCTGGACGGATGAATCTACTTTCTCAACAGTAGGCTTCGGCCATCGCCCTTGGGTTTTACGCAAGCCAGGAGAAGAGTTTCACCCAGATTGTATTGATGAGACTTGGGAGTCTGGAAGGGAGAGTGTGATGGTTTGGGGTTGGTTCTGTGGCGAGATGAAGTCTGAGCTACATATTATTCCACCAAAAACCAAGGTCGACTCTTCCTACTATGTTACTCAAGTTCTCGAACCAATTCTGATCCCCTTCTGGCATCAAACCTGTGAACGCTACGGTTGGACTCAGGTAGGCCTCTTAGTATCACAAATAGTAGAGGGGTAAAAATACGTTCAGATTTCTTAAGCATTAGGTTTGATTAAAAATGTGAACGTATTTTAGCCCCCCAGGTGCCATACCCCCGACTATGAGAAACTAGCTAAAAATGAGCTCAGGTTGTCGAAGATGGTGCTCCAGGCCATAAGGGGTTTGCACTGCATTGCCGAGAGATCAACCAGGTTGAGGAACTCCCATGGCCTCCACAATCTCCAGATTTGAATCTTATCGAGGCACTATGGGGAGATATGAAGACAGAATTAGGGGAGACTTTTGGACGAATCAAGGATATAGAGGTTATTATTGCAGCAGTAAAAGCGGTTTGGGATTCAATTGGGGTTGACCGTTTGGATAGCTTAATTCGTAGTATGCCGAAACGCCTAGAAGCAGTAATTGCCGCAGGCGGTATGGCTACCCCATACTAGAATAGGTTAATCATGTTCTTCTATACTAGAATAGGAAAATCATCTGTTTTCTGGTCACTTTTTTCCTCATGTTAAATTTGAATTCTAATTGGCTGCTCTCCAAGATCTCACAGCAGGGATCGGTCAAATTAGCGGTTTTCCGATCACTTTTTGCTCCAGGCTGGTACTGTACCTGTACGGGTACTACCGGTATTGGTGTTTCCATCATGAACCTAGTCAAAGATCCCCCCAGCCGCCAAGTCTGACGTACTCTCGCCAGGCATTGTAGCACAATTCACACTCCCTCATTCGTAATGTTAGAATCATATAAACAAGGAAACCCTTCATCCCCTTCATCCCTCCCTTGACTATAATATTTAAGACCTCGTACGGAGGCTGTTCCTTGAGCTACTCTTCTCTGCTCCGAGAATCCCACCTCGAATCCCAATTCATCCAAAAACGAAACCACAGTACTATCAAACATGGCATCCACAGAAACCTGTCAACTCAACGAGACACATCCTCCCAAAGAACGTTCCATAGAAGCCTTTTCGTCCGTCCTTCCAGAAATAAAATCTCAACTTCTTTCTCTCCGTCATTTGCATCCCCCCGCGTACTTTGATGCGGTCAAAGATCTTTCCAATCATGACCTGACTTCTTTTACCATTGGTAACCTGGAGGCTGTCCGTGTCGGAACTACCGCGGTAAAGTCTCCCAACCCGGCACTAATGGGGCGTATTTGCTGACGAAATTCCTACAGTACGGAACGCATATTTTCGGAAAAATACAGCTACCGAAGAGCAACGACGGTTACATACATGTGAGGGTATTCGTTGGGGGAGGAGAGGCAGGCAAATGCATGGTCCATTGCATTCATATTGAAACCAAGGAAAATGCGGATGGTGGAAAAGAGTTCAAGGCAATCATGAGGAAGGAGGATGAGTTGGAATGGTTCAACGAATAGAATAACTTGGTCTTCAGTCAGGATAATTAATTGTGAGACCGTTTTTTTCAAAAGGTTACAGAGGAGCCCCGTGCCCCGTTCTAAAACTCAGTGGCAGTTATTCGCGGAATCAAGTTTGTTTGGCGCTTGCAACAGTCTGTAGTCTAACACTTAGAGGCAGTCAGTCCCGGACGAGATGGTAATAAACTGCCAGGATCCGCCAGACTACCGATTGAGGGGTACCGAAATACTACTACTATTGCCGGTGGCCTGTCTTAGTCAGCGGAAAAGCCCATAGATAAACCATTCTTATCATGGGTGATGCTATTATTTACTAGTAGTTCTCACCCAATTAACAGTAAAGCTAACCTGCACCCCCCTCTCGTTTATGATACTTTAAAACTTGATACCACCATCTCCACCGGTATTCGAGTTAAGGTTGAACTTTTGCTCCCGTCGAAATAATTCATACAATCCCTCATGTTAGAATCCGGTGATAACCGTATCCACCCCACACAAGCCAACCCCGCCTTCCCCTTTCCTTAAACTGTTGCAGCCACTCTCTTTTAGCTTACGGGCCTCCCTCTTTCCTTTTCCTCTGGTTAGGTGGGGGAACCACTTGGCTCCTCGTCTATATATACTAGTAGATCCCCCCTCAATTCGTCACAATGCTTCACGCCCCTTCTTCTATCAAAAGATCCATCTTTACCACAACTACCCGTCTTCCATTTATTCGGAAAGCAAACATGTCCTTCAAGATTCCCGCTATCGACAATGAACCCAATGTGCATGCCTTCTCCTCTCATTTTTTAGTAATACGGGCTAATAGAGCTATAGAAACACTATGCCAAGGGCTCCCCCGAGCGCAAGGATCTTATGGAAGCCATCCAAGCCCTGCGCTCCAAAGCCCCCATTTCCATTCCCCTCCGTATAAATTCGGAATCTATCACCACGCAGTCCACAGTCCCTCAATTTATTCCCTCGTCACATGCTACCACCCTCGCTTCTTCTTCACAAGCTTCCAAGGAACAAGTTGCTACTGCCATTTCATCCGCACTTGCAGCCAAGTCTGCATGGGAGTCCGCACCATTCGCCGACCGTGCAGCGGTATTCCTGAAGGCAGCGGAGCTAATTTCTGGAAAATACCGACCCGATATCATGGCAGCTACGATCCTTGGTCAGGGGAAGAATGCGTGGCAAGCCGAGATAGATGCTTCCACCGAATTAGTAGACTTTCTGAGGTTCAACGTTTTATACGCTGAGGATCTCTACAAGCAACAGCCGGCAAAGAATGCACCTGGTGTTTGGAAGTGTGCCTGCCCTTCAACCATGCCAGTCTAGAAGAGAGCTGATGCATTGTGTCTTGGTGGTTTAGCCGTGTTGATTACCGTCCGCTGGAAGGTTTCGTCTATGCCATTTCACCATTCAACTTTACAGCTATTGGTGGTAATCTGCCCATTGTGCCGGCTCTTCTTGGCAACGTTGTGATCTGGAAGCCCTCCCCAGCTGCAATCTATAGCAACTACCTAATTTACCAGATCCTGCTTGAGTCGGGCCTTCCGGAGAATGTTATTCAATTTGTACCCGGGGATGCGGAATCCGTAACCGATGCCGTCCTCTCACACAGGGAATTTGCCGCGCTCCACTACACTGGATCCACTGCTGTTTTCCGTGCACTCTACGGCAAGATCTCCCAGGGTGTGGTCGAGGCTAGATTCCGCTCCTACCCCCGTATAGTGGGTGAGACAGGCGGGAAGAACTTTCACCTCGTTCATTCATCAGCCGATATTCGCAACGCAGTAGTACAAACCGTACGTGGTGCGTTTGAATATCAAGGGCAAAAGTGCTCAGCTTGCTCACGTCTCTACATCCCAAAGTCCATTTCTGTGGACTTCCTCTCCCAACTTAAGGAGGAGACTTCTAAGCTCGAAATCGGTGCCCCAGACGAATCATTTGCGAACTTTATTGGACCGGTTATTCACAGGGCGTCTTTCGATAAACTCAAGGGCGTGATTGACTCTGCCGATCAAGATTCATCCCTCGATCTTCTAGTCGGCGGAAGATATGATGACAGCAAGGGATTCTTCATCCACCCCACAATCTACGTTGCCAGCTCCCCCAACCATAAACTTTTCAACCATGAGCTCTTTGGCCCAATCTTGACTGTTTATGTATACCCCGATGAGGCTTTTGAGGGTGTTATGAAGACTATTGATGAGAGCGGTGGTGGATATGCACTTACCGGTAGTGTATTTGCCAAGGATAGGGTGGTTATTAGAAAGGCTGAGGATGCACTTAGAAACTCTGCCGGTAACTTCTATATCAGTAGGTTTCACATGGTCTCTCTTGCGAAGAAATTTCTAATGGAGAGAAAGACGCAAAGTGCACAGGTGCTGTTGTCGGCCAGCAGCCATTTGGTGGAGCCCGGGCTAGTGGAACCAATGACAAAGCGGGAAGCATGAATATCTTGACAAGGTTCGTTAGCGCGAGATCTATCAAGGAGGAATTTAGCCCTATCGATAAGGTTCTCTATCCCAGCAACGATGTCTAGACAAAAAAATAATCTTCTTCCCTTTCATGGCTGGGTTGCGATGTATAGTACATAATTTCTTTTTTAAAAGTGGACTGCTCTCAAATTTGAGGTATAAGTTCTCATTCACGTTGCCATCTAATTTTTCCTTGCCAACTACCATCGGATTATGAGTGGGCTGCCGGGAGAATTCTGTCAGTACGATAAACGCCCATTCCAGCTGAATCCCAAATCCATAGTCATTCAAGATCCCCGGATAGAAAGTAAGAGGCCTATCTACAGGCTTCTGTCAAACTAACCCCAAAGACAAGCTCCTCGATATAATAATCTCACCAACAAGCCCCGACATAATTAAAAGATTGAGGCTCAATGCCAAGCCTCCTCCCCACAAAAAAAGCTTCTTGCAAACACTCCCCGTCTTGAATATCGGTACAACCCTCATTCTCAGCACCCATCTTCACCCCTCATCCAATTGCACAATTCACTAACACTCACCGATCCGCATGTAATTGGCCACGAACCTCCAGGATCCTCCTACCAGAACTTGCGCCTCCCTCAGGGCCCAAACATGACTACCACCACCCCCACCGCTGCGATCGCAACCGCGCACGTGATCAGCAAGCCTCCCCGTAAAAACCACTTCATTTCGGGCGGCCTCTCGGGAGTCCTCAGCGCGGTCCTACTCCAACCCGCAGACCTGCTAAAAACCCGCTTGCAGCAAAGTCCCCCTACCACCTCCGCCACCCACACACTGTTAACTACCCTCCGACAAATTGCCTCCTCTCCACAGCCCGTTCGCTCACTATGGCGCGGCACCTTACCCAGCGCCATCCGAACTGGTGTGGGCTCAGCTCTGTACTTTTCCGCGCTCAACACAATCCGCAGTGGGTTCTCCAGCCGGTCTAGTAAAACCGCCAGCAGCAGCCTACCTACACTCTCGCCACTGGGGAACCTTGCCTCCGGGGCTGGCACAAGGGCGGTGGTGGGGTACATGATGATGCCGGTGACTATACTAAAGGTCCGATACGAATCCAGCCTATATACATACCCAACATTATTCTCCGCCTGTAAAGACATCTACAAAGCTGAAGGAACACGAGGATTCTTTAGCGGCTGGGGTGCAACCGCAATCCGCGATGCCCCATACGCGGGGCTGTACGTAGTCTTCTACGAGCAGAGCAAGAAGACACTCTCCCTGTTCTGGCATGCCAAAGAAGATGGAGGAATGGACGTCGGCACCGCTGCGGGAATAAACGTACTTTCGGGAGCTGGCGCTGCAACCCTGGCTACCGCAATCACCAATCCGTTTGATGCGTTAAAGACTAGGATCCAGCTTGCCCCCGAACACTACAGGAATCTATGGCACGCGGCGAAGGTAGTTGTGAAGGAGGACGGGAGGTGGAAGGGACGGGTGCTATTTGATGGTTTGGGACTGAGGATTGCTAGGAAGGCCATTAGCTCTGCAGTGGTTTGGGGGATATACGAGGGGTTGGTACGGTAGCCTTCCCTCACTCTTCTTGGCAGAGGAGAGGCCGCGAGAGCGGGGATGCCGGTAGAGTGGATGGAAGGGGTTCCCACATGTCACTCTTTGTTTTAGCATGTGGAGAAAAGCGAGAACAAAAATGGAGTGCATAGCGATAAAGTTAGAGCCTTTCGATAAAATGGACCGTTTTTCTTTGGTTAGGCGTTCACGGCTACTTAATAGATACGATTGTCACACATTTCATTTCTCTCTCTCCCCTATCACAAGGTGCTTGTTTACCTGCCGGACAGCGAGGAATTCGGTGGCGGTCATGGCCCGCGAGTGAGATATTATGATGAAGACCATCGGGCTCCCAAAGGAGGGGGGGAATCATGGCTGCTTATGTTACCCCGCATAATTACTTTTGCGAGCGAACTCGTGAGCGATTTGATAGACACGCTCACAACCGCTTCGATCCCCCCTTTCATTCCATCTCATCCTCAGTACTGTACTCCAAGGGGATTATAGAACAAAGTAAAAACCATAAATCTCCAACTAGCACCCTTTCATCCGATACCCCCTAGAGCCACTGCGCCGTTGCCTGTGACTAAAGTGGTCCTCTCTTCTCCTTCTTTCCCCTCAACTCACTCGTTTGCACTAATGTGTTGGCGTTGGGTTAAAAAGCTGTGGATTAATAATAGCACGCACCGGGCCCTAATTCGCTAGTGAGTGCCTTTTGCTTCGTATGGGGTGTGTATCTCTTCCGGGCGCTATATTGGGAAAAGTTTCTGAGAAAGTTGAAAACATTATTCATGAGTTATCAAAAAAAAAAAAAAAAGTACACATTTAAAATACCAAATAATAATAAATTATCGTTAATTGCCCCCCTGCGAGTATCATAAGTCGTGTATGATAGATTAGTCCAGCGGGGCGAGCCCTACGACCCGGGACTGGGCATAATAGCCCCTATCTCTCATGAGACGGACTATGATACCAACCGCCACTCCAAGACTATAATATTATTATTATTGTGTTGCTTCTATGTTTCTCTCGTTCAAGTCATGGGAAGAACAATTAGTTAGAAGGGCATATCCAGCGCTATCAAGAGCAGAATACTCGATTCCTGGGAAAATACGTCACGGGTCATATCTACATCAGGCTTTCATGTCATGTTGAAAGCTAAATTGTTGGAAAAAAAGGCCATCATACCAGGGATGAAATTGCATGGAGATTTAGTGCGCGGAAAAGAAATGCTTAAATCCAGGGCTAGTGCTCACTACCGTTACAGTAGGGGGTTGATGTCTACAACCAGCGGGCAAGAACAACCCCCAGAATTCTGTCCAGTGATGATTAGAATACACCTATGAGGCCTTATCCTATTTAACCAGATGAATAATAAAGCTCAGCATTCGAGTTGCATCCACCCCCAGCGAGCGAGAGACCACCCTAGCCACAAGGAAGAAGCATAACCTAAAAGAAGGAAGGAGAAATATACGTCTCTCAATAACACCCGCCTCCCGCACCCTATCCTTATATTTTGGGGAATTGAGAGAGCAACCAGGAACCAATACAGCAAGGGGAAGTGCATACAATGCCGCGAACAACCGGGGGAGAGCTGGAAGGGGTTATGTGTAATTGAGCTTGGGGGTGTGACATGATATCGCTAAATACTCGTGCAATGGGTAAGTATTGTAATTTCGAGTTTCGGTAGTGTTCTGTCTTGTAGCTTTCCTAAGCCGGATTGTTCCGGGGTATTGTACAGTATCCCGAATTTTGCTAGAAACTTTTGGTGCATTTGGTGGATTGGATGAGGTTTTGCTTATCGTACAATACTTCCTTATTCTCTTCTGTAGGCTCCCGTGCGGTAGACCTCTCGGTCCGGTTGATAAGAGTCTCTAGACACTACTTGGCGATTCGGATAGTAGAGCATCCGGATGGGTTGAAGCCCGGATGTGCCAATCTACGCCTTACCGCCAGTTTGTCTAAATACTGGCAAAGTACTGTGGCTTATCCTCTAGAGTACCAGTCCGGCAGCCGGAAAAAAACTTCTGGCCATCTTCGGACATGGTTATGTATCGAGGTCTCCACCACTTTCCACTTTCGTTGCACTGTGCTATGTGCAAGTTACGGGCATATAGTACCGGAACAACACTAACCAGTAGTCCCACCGCAACATTTGGCGGGAGTTGACCCAAGGGCATCCATTAGGTACCCTAGACCTACCCCCCAGCAAAAAAGTGGTTCGCCGAGCATTTTGTTTTTAATGCTCGACTACTCCACTGCCCCCCGGATTCGAACTCATGATGGTCCCTGTTTCAAATTAGCCAACCAGTCTCCTAAGCCATTAGACCATAGGAACTGGCCGATAATACTTTTTCTTCCCGACCTTTTAACTGCTTCTTCAGAAAATAGACAGCTCAGGCGCCTGATACTTTATCTTTGGTATAAAAGGACATTGGTGTCCAATCATAGTACTCTCTCATGATATCGATAGAACGAGGGACGGGGGGTGTTCCGGTGTATACCTGTGCTCTGCCTCCGAAACACTCACTCTCTTCACCAGAGGACAAATGTTCCCCGAATTCCATAGCTAGTATTCCCGATGTACATAACTATTCTCTTGTACAAGAAAGGACAGGGATAAAACTTTTGTATGGTAAATTATCTATGCGTATCTGAACCCCCCATACAAAATTCGGACTCGAGTGTTCGGGTTCTATATGCCTGTAACTTGTAGCTTCGGTTATCGAACTTTATTGCCCGTAGGAGCTTAGTAGAGTGATATTTCATGACTGTTATTTTCTCTTTTCTCCAGCTTTTCCCCGGCATCATACTCGCCAAGATCGTGCCGCAATTGGGATAGAGCTGCGGGTGGATAGTTTGCCCTACTAGGTCTGCTAAGGGAGTTCTAATGCAAGGTTGTGACCGGAATGGTCTAACTTATCTGTTACAATGATTTTCAGGGTTGAAGCGGGCCTGTAGGCAAGTTTATCGTAATATTATGTGAAAAAGGAAGGGGGAGGAGATGAGATCGGTGGATATTGCCCTGTAATACTGTAGGGAATTGAAATCCCATGGTGTATGATGATTGATGGGCAGGTAACGTGTCTCCTATATCCCCAAGGGGATCGACATGGCGAGAGACGCTGCGAGGCCTTGAAAGCAGTATCCCCCCGCCCCGCCCCACCAGAAATTCTAACGGCACCATCTCCAAACGCCAGCTCGGAAAGCTATGGGAAGGTCGCGGGTAAGGCCCAGGAACTATAATGAAGAGCTATAAGATCTGCAGTTTTAAGGGGGTGAGTGGGGGAGGTATTAGGCACCGGCTAACCAGGTAGCCTGGCCAGAAGCGTACTAAGAAAAAGCAACGCAGGGTGGTATCATTCGAGCCATGACACAAAATCGTCACGCCTCTCGAGATTAATTCTAGAGTAATAAATTCTCCCCTCTGGTCGATATCGGAAGAGGTAATGTAACATCTTAGCTGCACATAAGCAACACAGGTAAAACTCCTGGATTGTAGGATGAGCCCAATCAACCATTGATCCGACAAGTTCCCCTCTAATTCCAATTTACATAATTTGTAAAAAAAAGACTCCCAGTTACATCTCAACCCAAGGGCCCACCCGCCCAGCTACCTACCCCACCTACAGTACGGCCAGACCAAGCACCATCCCCAAGCCAGTAACCGAAATCCCCCACTGCAGGAACAGCAGCGTGGAGGCCCATCATCAGCACGCGCGCGTTCTACATACCACAACGCCGTTTTCACACCGTTTAGAAAATACCGGGATCAACAGCCCAGGCATGATATGCTAGCCAGTGTTTAGCCTGCCACAAACAAAGTTTTACAATTCGAATCGCCCGGCGAGATGCTAATACATTGCGGTTACATCCGGGTGCCCTTGTGATGCTGGCTTTGGCTCCAATTGACACAAACAAGTTAAAAATCATAACTGTGCTGGAGAGTCTTTTATGGTTCGCCCTATATGCGCTGAATTCCCACTTTTTTTTCAATTTTTTTTTTCAAGAACCAGACCCGTCGAATCGGTATGATGCTACACAACAAAACAAAACAAAACAAAATCGTGGTAGGGCCAATCACTTGGATTATGAGTGAGTGAGTGAGTGAGTGAGTGAGTAAGTGAGGCGTTTGGAAGTAAGGGGCGAGTACTTTCCCGGCAAAGTAAGTATTCCAAGTAAGTAACCCGCCCTACCGTTATTACCACGCAGCCAATATTAGACCACCAGCCCAGACCAACCACCTACCACACCAGCACCCCGCCATTCAATCCACCCGAGCAACCCAAAACACGATAAAACGCACAGCACTAGCTTAAGCACAGCACCTACGTATCATAACGAGGGAAACATTTCAATCACCTTATTACCTAAAAGCGCTCCCCCCCCCCTCTCCCCGCCCCCGGCAGTCCACTCAGGTCCGCAACCGCCGCTACCGCTACCGCTTACCACGGCGCGCTTACACAAATTATCATAGCTCGCCCTGGAACTTTTGCCCTGAAACAACAAATGTAAGGCGCTGTACCGACGGTATGGTTACTGTGCAAGTACCGGTACTATTGCTACTTAAACCATAGAGTGATATGGAAATGAGACAGGGGGTGGTTTCGCCGGTTGGGTTGTTATGTAATATTATTGTATCTTGATGGTATTTTCGGATGGGTATGATAACTTGTTATTCCTGGAGAATACGTGTGTGATACAAGTGCGGTACTAGTTGCGGGCATCTATGTTAGCCCCGCGAAGGGGAGGAAAGACAGAATTTGGGTAGGTATTGGTATCGTGACTTGGCGTGCCCCGCCCTATCCCTATCTACCCTATCCAAACAGAACCACACAAGCACATACGAGTAGAAACATGGCTTGACCCCATTCAATCAATCCGCCGGATCGCACTAGTACGGTACGCCCTTCCCTCCCAAACCCCCGCACACAAACCATCCGTTCCTTCATCCCTAGTTGTATGTATCATAGCGCAAACACAGCTTACATAACCCCACAAATAAATAAACCCACCATAATTAGTTTTTCCCCTGCTCCCCCCCCTCCCCCCTCCCCCTAGAACCACGATGACAATAATATCCCGATAACCCCTCTACCCCTCCCCCTCCCTCGCTCATCTCCATCGCCGGGTTCATCCTATGATAGTCTCCCCTCCGCAAAGAATCTGATTCCAGTCCGGCATTTATACGTATTCAGTCATGCAACAGCATCCGTATTCGCGGGCGCCGTGGATTACGAGTGGGATTGCAGTGCCATGGGTAAACTACCACAGCGGCAACACACACATGTTTCCAGTTCAGTTTCAGATTTTGATCTTTTTTGTTTTCGTGGGGTATTAGCACTCGAGCAGTTTATCACGGTATCCTCCTCCCCCCCCCCCCGCTTCTCGTGGAAATCCGGGGGAGGGAAATAATAGACTATTGTAGACCAGGCGGTAAAGGCATTCTTATGCATTCTTACTATGAGCTGGTTAAAGTTTAGGCCCATAGTAACTATATACAGTATTATGATACATCCGCCCCCGCCGCCAGATTTCGATTATTCCGTTACTCGTAATATGTGGTAATGTATCATACCCTAAGTGCCCTTCCCCTCGGCCTCCGTCTGTCTCAAATATTGGAAGGGGTAAATACTCGAATAATATGATACTGTACAGGCACCATCGGTGGTGACGATAATAATAGAAGTATAACTTGGCGTCGTGGTTCAGGTCCGCCTGTAGCGGTACTCGAGTATGTCTGTTTCCGCCAGGGTCTCGGGTTAGTTGATAGATGGAGGAGTGATCTATCCTTCCAGTGCCTTTTCCCCCTATCATGTTGAAGAGTTTTAGGGAGTATGCAGCTGAGTCTGTTGGAGTGCCTACCGTACGAGCATCTACCATAGGAGAAGGTGGATGAAGGGCCCGCTCAGTGGGAATGGGAATAGATTAGGGACTACTGGCACAATATCGGTATGACACTGCTGCATGGAGTGCGCAGGGACGAACTGTGGATGGTATCACAATTGGGCCTATAGATGCTTAGTAACCAATGACAATCAAATCAGATCACAAGACCTGCGCTCTTCTAATCCGCCACTAATTTAGACTTCCCATCACTTTGTAACTTCTTCAATATGATAATATCGTACACACTTCCCAAACTCTTGAGTATGAAAGTAGAGGAATGGTGTAATTCAAACCACTTTAAAGATGCGGCAGGTATAATAATATATGCAACTCTTTCTCTCTCTTTCTTTCCAAACCGACCGACCAGACCAGACCAAAACCTGAGGAAAAAAAGAAAGGAAGGAAAAAAGGAAAAAGAGAACCCTCGCTATCGTGAAGTTTACAAACATGAAGGAAAAATTGAATGAGGATGGGAAAAACAAACACAAAAGGGTATGAGATGATGTTTAAGAGGATGGGAACAGGAAAGAAAAGAATAAACTCCCAAATTAGACGATAAAAGGAATTTCTCCGTTACCGACCGACCGACCGAACCCCGCATCCCGTTTCCCCTCCCCCACCAAAGAAAATTTGAAAACCGGCCCCCCTCCGTACCCCGCCTTTTGCATTGTTACATGACAATCGTGAATAATGTGAATGAACAAGGTGAACGAGATGAGAAAAAGAAAAGGAAGAAGAAAAACCAAAGACAACCACCCAGTGTAGCAAGCGAACAAGAAAAGAAAAAGAAAACAAGACAAATAGCCCCCGCCAGTCAACCACAATACGCTTCTTCCCCATCCCCCACCAGAATTTTATCCGAAGAAAGCCCCGTGGCTCAGATCGTCAGGGTCGTGGTAGATTCTATTGTCTCCTAATCTAGACCTTACCAGTGCGGAAGATATCCGTCCACTTGATGTTCTTGATAGGATCAACCCTTGCTGTCTGACCGCCGCCGGGGGTCTGCGTGATGGTGACCGGGAGCGCCATCGGGTACGGCTGCCCGGCAATCTGGACGTACTTGACGAATCCGCCGTTGGGACCGGTAACGGTCGGGGCCTTGTCGGCAGCCTCTTGGATTTGCCTATAGTAGCCTTTTCCACCCGTTAGCCTTTGACGACCCCGAGGTGGAGAAGTAGGCGGGGTGGGGGGTAGGAAATGGAGGATAGGTTTACCTCGAATTTCCTTGGTCCGGGCCCAAAGGTAGTTCTGCTCTTGCTTGTCGACAGCACGGTGGACGAGGAAGGCTTCGGGCTGCATCGTTTGTTAGCTTTCTCGTTCTCCTTGGGTTATAGGGGGATGCAAACTGACCTCCTCGGTGTACGAGATCTGACGCTCGTCAAGTGCCTCCTTACAAAGGTGGATTTTAGAGAACTTGGTGTAAGTTCTTCGGGTTGATGGTTGGGGCTGTGGTTGTACCGGTTGCTGTTGGCCCATGGCCAACAGCCTAGCTTCAATTCTTGCCTCAATCTCCTCCTTCTTCCTTCGCTCCTCTTGCTCTTTCTCGCGAGCTGCCTTCTCCTTCTGTTCAAGGAGTCGCTTAGCGGCATCCTCAATCCTCCTGCGCTCTTCCTCCTCCTGTCTCTTTTTCCTCTCTGCGGCCTCTAGTTCCTGCCTCCTCTGCAGCATTAGCTTCTCAGATACTTTTCGTTCGATCTCATCGGTTCGGAGCTTCTCAAGTCTAGCGTTCTCCTCTGCCTGTTTCTTGCTTTCCGATTCAGCCTTGACTTGTTTTAGCTGCAATTCAACGTTCCGCAAGTGCTCGGTCAGCGTGGCGAGCTCCTTGTTATGATGATGCCCATCAGAACCATGATGAAGCCCAACTTCACGACCAGTGAGCTCGAAAGAGTCGCAGGAATCGCAAGATGGAGAGCGGGACCGATGTCCGGGCGCCTTCGAGTGAGATCGAGAGTGAGGCTGAGAACCGCCATAGGAGGAGTTGCTATAGGTTGACCCCTCCCGGTAAGTCTTGCTAGAGTAGTAGTAGCTAGTCCCCTCGCTAGGGGAATTTCGGCCGCGGCCCCTCTGGTTGTTGGCCACCTGGACGTAGACAGGAGGGCGGCTGCGGGATCGCTCCGAGTTGGACCTGGCCATCGCCCCTCGTTGGGTGACGGGTAGAAGGGCACCCTTGTAGTACTGCCTGTCCCGCCCATGGTCTTCAGGGATCGTAATGTATGGGTCTCCTGCACCTATGGTGCTCCTTCGGTTGCGGGAGCTATCACGGGAGGGCAATGGTGAGATGTTTGGGGAGACCGGGTAGACCAGTGGGGAGCCGGGCTCTGCATAATGAATGTCTGGGGAGGAGACGCCGTACGAGGAGTATTCCGATCCAATGGGTGGTGGAGCCGGGGCCTCGACATAAGGAGAGTTCTGCGGGTGATAAGTGTTCTGCGGGTAGAAGGGGCTGGACATGATGATCTAGTTGGGGTGGGGTGACTTGGTTCGTTCACGAGACGAGCCGGAAACGCTCCACTCGGGGCACGGTAGACAAGATTTTTTGGTCTGAGGGAGCAGGCTCAAGGCTCAAAGATCAGGTACACGGCGGGTTGTTTAAGGTGGTGAAAAAAAAGGGGGGGGTATCTTGATCAGCCGGTGGGGAAGGCTGGCAGGGAAAGGCAAGTTTATAACTGTGCTTTGGGGTGCTTTGTAGGTGGTTTGTGAGTTGATGAAGAGGGAAGGGAAAGGCAGCAGTTAAGAAGGCGGATACTGAGGACCTTTTTAAGGGTGTCACAATGGCCTCAAGGGTCGAAAGGGAAAAAAGAGAAGATGTGGGAGGGGTGCCAGGGTGGGTGTGTGGAACGAGGGCAGGGAGGCAGAGCAGAGAACGCAAAGAGTCGGAAAGTGGTTGTGTGTGGTGGGCGAGCTGGCACTGGCTAGCACTTGCACACAAGCACCCACCAGCAGCCGGAACGCAAGCAGGCAAGCAAGCAACACCAGCAGCAGCAGCAGCAGCACATGGGCGGCAAAGCGAGACGCTCAGAATGAAGGGAAAAGAGGAAGGCAAGGAAGACGTGAAATCAGCAAATAAAAAACTCACAATTCTATTTTTTCCATTTTTTATTTTCCCCCCAGGCTTCTCACCTCTGGCTAACCAACGAACGATCTACCACCCATCGTAATCATCAAGAATGTTGGAATAGAATCATGGACAGTGAGATCAGGACGCCATGCAGTACCGTACTAGACTTGTGCCCGTAAATCAATTCAAGCAATCTATCAATCAATCAATCAATCAATGGAGAACATCTTACTCTTTGTTTTTTTGCCTTCCAGATACCGCAGCATTCCCCCTCCCTTATCACATTCCCCTCCATCTACCCAACCAACAGTCTGATATAGGCAAGCATAGACATGCCATACTACGGGAATACGCTCCTTTTTCACCCACTATTCCTTCACTTCTCGCCATATCCTACACTACGGTATGAGTACCGTACGGTACCGTATTCTAGCAATAAATAAGGGCAGCACTTTCTTGATCCAAAGAGTGACCACCCCGTAAGCATTTGTCTATCCACTCATTACCAACCATCTCATCCCTGTAGTGCTCACATATTTCAAATCCAGCTCTCAACTCACTCCATTTTCCCCTTACTCACACCCATATGGAGGGAGTTCGTGGGTGATAGGGAGGGAACTACAAGGATGAGGCTCAGTTTGCCATTCACTTGTGATACCCGTCTTTCACCCCAACAGCAAACCCAAACCTGAGTTGTCCAAGCCATCTTTCCCTCTCTTCCTCTTTTTTTTTTCTTTCCTTCTTCTCCTTCTGAGGTTCTCGCCAATCAGCCAGCAGATAAAACCTTAGGTGGGGACCGGGTACGTTCCAGCCCTCGAAAATGAAGAAGGTGGGCGATAGATCCTCAGTGGGCATGAGTCACACCTGTTTTACGCAGCCAATTAACCATACAACGTCAAATGCCCACCGCCCCCTCTCCCCTCCCAATTCGCTGCGCACGCATGCAGGATGCAGTGGAATCGCTGGTTCTTTTGTTCTATCGGTGCTTTTTTCTCCCTCCATCTGCCTATACCGTATCCTACTCCTCTCATTCTCCCCTCAGGCCCAATCGAGTGGGCGAGGAAGAAAAACGCAAGCGCCGGTCACGGAACGAGTAGGTTAAACAGGCGAAACGCAAAGAGGCGGAGCATCAACTGAAGACAACACAAAAAGAAGGCTGCGGTTTTCTTCCCTTGAACCTGAGCGCGGGAACTACATCATCATCGTCACTTCTGCCTATCGCACCTACCGCACTCCAGGGCAACCCTTGAAAAAGAGGGACAACTAACGGTCGGCACACATGTTACCATCGTAGAGCTGGCTTGCATGCCCATTTTCCTCCCATTTCCCCCCTCCCCACACCAGGAAGGTTAGAAAAGACGGGAAGAGGGGGAAAATGAGATCAGGGCAGGGCAACAAAAAATAATAGCAGGAAAACCACTTCACTAGATTTAAATTAATTGGGGTTGCCCTACCCTTACATTACCGCGCCTATCATACGCGCGTAGCGCCCTGGCTCCAGCTTCCGGTGTATCGGGTACATCACCAGCACAATTACTTTGGGGACAAGGCAGCTGCTAACACTCAGACATAATGTGCGCTTCGCTTCGCACTGTCTACAGCAAGTTATAAAGCTCCGCGTTCTCCCCTCTAACTCATCGCCGTGCCCATTGATTTCAGGATTGGGGCACGGTGCTATGAATAAGGAAGGAACGGAGGAGAGGGACTTGAATGGAAGCGAAAAAAGGAAGGGGCGAAGGAAGGAGACAGAAAAAAAGTACCATTGTTTTTACCCAAAAAAATGCAATAAAATCTTACTACTCTCTTTTTCCTTTCGTTTTCAAGAGAGCAGGAGGGGGTCTTCCCTTTCCCATACCCTCTCGCAGACGAACAGGCAAGAAAGGAATAAAAGAAGGGAAATGGAATAGGTCAACTTTCTTCCGTGTTTACCAGTCGAAAATGGCGAGCCCCAACTTATTGATTCCTCACCCTTTTGGCTGGTGACTCCTCAGTTAACCACCTGACTAACATTGCTCAGTGGCTCGAGGATTTTATCTCAGGTCGTACGAACAGAATCCCCCATCTTTCCAGAAACCCGGGGAACAGACAGAAGGGAACAGGAAGGCAAGTGTTGGACAGGAAGGGGGGCGCGAAAATGCAAGGGAAGGGAGAAGATGGGGGGGGGGGATAAGGTAGAAAAAAGGAAACACAGTGTGCGTGTGTGTTGTCAATTGTTGCAGGGGGCCAATCAATTGCATTGTTCGCAGATTGAGATGGATGGATTGACGATAGATGGATGGATGGATGAGTCGAGATGATGGGATGCGCATTTGCATGGAAGAAGGGGAACGGAACGGAAATAACACGCTGTGGAGGAGGGGGGAAGGGCTGAGGGAAACAAGAAAGGAATGAAGAACGGACAAGGAGAAGGGGGAGGCAAAGAAAAAAGTAGAGTAATCATCTATATTTTGACACTCTACTTCCAGTTGCACCTCGCCAGCTGAACCACATTCATCCTCCTTCTCCCTCTCACTTCTACTCCTATTCACCTTTTCACCTCCTCCACCTTTCTTTCCTTACACTGTTATTGAAGGATCCTTCGAAGTATCGTCTCACTCAGATTCCCCACAAAGACACTCATCAGTGGGAGGAAGAGGCCTCTACCGGAATTCCTCATTGGACTAGTCGCATTGGCCGAACAACGCATTCCCTGCATACCCTACGCGGTTACCTGCCGGACGTACGTCCTACCGCAATCTGCCCCATATCTAGTTCACAGCACTCAATTCGCCACTACGAGCACTTTACGGCACTTGCAGTGCTCGTACGAATACTCGAGCACAGACAGAAAATGGACCCCTTGCATGATATACAAAGTGCATATTATTCACCCATCATATCTATTTATGGCATCCACTTCCTTCCAGCCACAGATGGGCACAGAGCGGTGCTTGTGAAGGCGGATTCATACAAAGTCCAATTCTAAATCCTTCCGGCACGGTTTGAAGATGCCAAAAGGGAATGGATGGATAAGGTATGCGGAGTCTTGGTTGGCTTGAAAGGGGATTCGTATATTGCTCAGGTTCGGAAAAGTAGTGTGGCTGGTTAGACTGGCCAGTAGTCTACGTGCCTTTCTGGCAGGCATATCGCCGCATATGTATGTATCCGAAGACAAGTCATGTCAAGGGGTTGTGGATTCGCCTGGAGCAGAGATCACTGGGCAGGTCGGGGTATCTAACCGACAATAGCTCACTCCTGTCCAACCCCAGGCCAACCCAGCCATCTACACTGTCAGCAATATCTAAAATAAAATGTCCGAAATTCAAATATTAAAAATTTTCACCAAAGCTACCACCACTCCGCATTGAGGATATCAACTGAACGAGAATGAAGCATGCAGAATTAATCTCCAAAACTCCTGGGATCTACTAAGAAGAGAAAAAAATAGAAAGAAAAAAAAGACCTCAGATCACTTTCGTAAATCCAGATTCGTAAGAAACTCCCCCATGGATATCTGCCCACGTAACATGAAATCTGTAAGAGCTGTAAGAGGAAAATAGAAACGCACACAAGTAACAGTAAGGATGGCAAAAGTCGGGCTAGTCGCCGTCCTGTCCGCTTCGCTGTAGCTTCTTTGCTCCGATGTTCCTGCTATAGCTTGTGGCTGCTGTTGAAGTAGCCATGTTTACAACTGGACATCATCATCACGACTTCCATCTCCTCTACCGAACCATTCCAACCGAAAATAACCGCCTCCCGTCTTCTTTTGAACCTTCAGGAGCTTTTTCCTTTCTATCCTTTCGATCACACAATCCTCGCTTGCGTGTCCTCCCTTATTTCCTGCCACTCCACCTCTACGCCGGGGTCCCGTCGCCTGGCAACCCATGCCTCCCCTTTACTCATCTCACATGGGCGCCATGAAGATCATCATCTTCGGTTGAGGATCTGGTTCAAGTTATCCTGTGCCTTCTCAAATGTGGTTTCGAGATAAGTTAATTTCTTCTGGAGGTCGCTGATATCGCCCTCCGCGCTCTTCTTCTCATTGTCAAGGCGGGTGAGGACGGAATCGAGGCCTTCCATAACGAACCTGCAACCGTACGCCATCATTAGAAACTTATACAATCAAGCCAATACCCCAAAGAAGGAAGCTAGAATCGGTGGTATCTTCAGATGCAAAAATGTCATGAAGTTGCGTTGTGCGTGTGCAGGGAAAAAAAAAAAGACCGTCACACTGCAAGAAAGCACCATCGAACCAGGAAACTGCACAACCGCGCAACCACTCAACATGGATGATGGGGGCAGGATAAGGGAGCCACCATACATTTTCCCGACGCCTTCATACACCTTTGTGGATTTGGGCAGCGTATCCAGCTCTTTGGAAGTCAGCTGCAGAAGCCGTATGTCACGCTGTTTGGCCGCCATCTGGGACTTGACAATTTGGAGCTGTTGCTGGGAAAAGGTGGCGCGCGCCTCGATCTCTTGCATCAACTATCAATTCGATAACAGCGGGTGGCAAGCAATTTGGTTAGCTTCGTTTCGTACATTTTCCCCCGATCTAAATTCCCCTCCCGAAGAGGGGGAGGGTAGATAGGGAGATAACGGAGGTGAAAGAACGAGAGGGAGGTATACCTTCTGGAGAGCCTCATTTGGTATCGACATTGTAGTGGGCGAAAAGTTTGTGAAGTGTTGAGGCAAAGTGCGTGGAAAAGAAGTGAAGGTGTGTCACAGTAGAGAAGGCGGGCAGTGCGGGGAGAGAAAGTGAGGTCGTTTACTCGAGTACTCTTTCCCCGTTCGCTTAGTGGGGTGAGGCTCTGCTCGGAAAACAGGGGTGTTGTGGTTGATCCCCTCCCGTCGCCGCAGAGCTCGGAAAGAAAAGCTTACTTAATATTATCATTCAATCACAAGACCCTCTCGAAACATATTATTAAAAAGTTTCCACAAATACCCGACACATCCCCATCAGAGTTGTTTCATTACCAAAAAGGTCGTTTCTCAAAAGAGCCCTACAGTACTAGTACCCTCGATCAGCAAATCGCAATCGAGTGACGATCCGTGAATTCCCGACCAATGACCCACCACCCCCAGTGGCCTTTTATCCTACCTGTAAAGAAAAAACGCTTTCCTAAGGCAACAACCCCGATAAATTACCTCCCACCAACAAAAAAAACGCCCCACTGAAACAGATTTCCCTACTCCAAGGGGAGGGAGAGAACGAAAGAGAGGCAACCCCCCCCCCCCATTTCTGCGAGCCGCTTTGACTCCAAGTGTCGACTCGAGCTACCGTCCCATACGGCAACTAACGCTCTGCAGCCACATCTGCCCTTCTCCTTCTCGGGGCAACCCCAATCGGATACACTGGCGATCAGATCAACCATGCAACCAAAACCACGCTGGCAAACTCTTGGCAAAACGAGTGATCTGGGGTGAGGTCTGGCCGAGTAGGGCCAGGCTGATGAACGAGAGAACACGCAGAAACGCACACACGCACTGCGCACCGCACACAAAAAAAAAACTTATGTTACCATATGCTCCTACGAGTACGGAGAACTGATACCCGATCCGTGGCTCTGGTAAACCTCTGCAACAGATCCAAACACGCCCCTAGTGGTGGCACTCAGCCTTGTTTGCCTCCCTGTTTGCTTGCAGTAATGGAGAAGGCGTAGGCACCCACCCATCCACACGTACTCGGAAATTATGCGCAGGCGTAAATATCTAGCAAGGTTCTGCTTTTTTAAAATAAAATTAAAAAATTATGAAAAAAAAAAAAAGTTGCCTGAGAGCACCATGTATCGAGTACCATACCAATCTAGAGAGGAACCTCGACTTAGCTGTTCTCAACACACGATCCCTTAATCCGCGCGCAGATTTCGCAACTTTTAGCCAGGTTAAATGGCCTTAGGCTAACCTAAGCTCTTTGCCAAAAGTAAAATGGCCAGCGAGCTCTTGAAATGACCTGACCGGAAGAAAACATTTGTACGATTGACACTCGGACTATTCCCAATCTCGGAATATTCTAGAGACCTAAAAAGTTTGCAGATGCGGACGAAGGGATAGTGCCCCTAGAGAAAGAAGGAAAAAGACGCAGGTGCATAACATGGTGGTAGCACTGTAAGTGTACTGCGCCTTCCGGGTATCGAACACATTTTTTTCCCATTCCTCATAATAATAATAATAATAATAAATAATATTTTTTTCTTTCTCTTCCCCCTTTTGCTTTTGCGTATATGTTGCTGCTGGTGCCTGTCGGTCGATCGGCTTATGTTTACCTCTTGCAGCACACACATCGCGGGTCTGGTACCGGTGTCGTGACATGGCCCGGTATACGTACTATACTGCGTGAAATTCTTTACCAGTTGCTTGATGACTGTGCCCCTCCACGGTGGGCAGACATCACGGAGGCTCACTCGGACTTGGCAAAATCAGGGATGTGAGGTATCGTAAATCAACCCACTTCGCCCAAGAGGCTTCCGTATCTAGGAAAGGAAAGGAAAAAGCTTTCTTGCACTTGGGAAATATTTTGATTATCCTGGCATATCCGAGGACTCTAAGGGTATGAGTGCTGGGGGCCTGGAGTATGTGCTCTTTTTTCTTTTTCTTTTTACACACTTTCGTTTTTCTTTGCTCTGCCTATGTTGTGGTTGACGGGTGTGATAAATTTTGAATTTATTATATGGGGAGAGATAGCTTTTGACAATGGTGTGCTACAACTGCACAGCAACGTCCAGGACTATCACAGACCAAACAGATCGGCACGGGGAAGGCGGGGGAAAGCCCGTCAGGTATGATATGGTAGGGGACCCCTTGAATCAACCTGCTTCGGGGCCCTAATACCGGTATCACCCAACCCTAAATGACAGGCTCCTGAACAGCACCTCTCTCAAATATAAAGCTGTTAAAACCTAATGATAGGCTAGAGAATAAGGCAATTGAAGCGGATTTAATAGATATCAAGTTTTGATCGAGCTATGATACCTATATTGGGGTCCGTAGAAAAAGAAAAAGAGGTAGTCAGTGGGATGTCACCCCCAATTGTTTACGGTTAATGACCTAATTAATATAGTGGTCCCTAAAGATAACTTCATATTAATATTTGAGATAAGAAAGTTAATTTAGATTAACTTGTATTAGTAATCAAAAACAACTGCCGCTCTGATCAGGTCTAAGGAGCCTCCTACTACAGCAGTAGTAGCTTTTTCCTTTTTCCTTTTCAATCTACAAGAAACACAGGCTATTAGTTCCTCCTGCTCCTCCCCTCGTGGGGAGAGGGGACGGGGGGTAAAAAAAAACCACCCCTCGTATCTGATCTTCGCTGGGGCGAGCAGCTAATCCTTCGTAAATGAGCTACCTAGCTACCGTACTCCAGTTCCCCAAGCGGAGCGGCACAAGGGTAGTTAGACATGCCATCACTACCCGGGGGACATGTGGCCATTCAGAAAACACACGCCTGATCCGCGTGCCGGAGTCCTCGGTTGCACTAGTACTCCAACACCGCTGAAGAAGAAAAAAGGGTCCAACACAAGCTAGCATCCCCTCCATATTTCTATCTATCTATCCGTCTATCAGTCTAGCGCGTCACCGAACACCCACAACATCTTCGCACAGACACCTGAGACCGCTGCATCTACAGCTCACGCTATATAACATAATACGTAAGCGTTATTCCTCACATTAACCCTGTACACATCTCTCAGCACGATGGCGATGATGACGATGATGATGATATCCGAGACTGAAGCTCCGAGTGCCACGTAACTTGAAGGGCGTTCCTGTCTATCTATTCGTGCATTGGCCTTTTGCAATTAGACTAGTGTTGGCCCAGGGCGTGTTTGAGAATATGCGGTGTTCAATATTAGTTTTGAGGGTGGTGGTGGGCGCGAGTTCTTGGGGGGAAGATTATTAGGGATAGAGATGAATGAAATGGAAGGTTGTCATGAACTTTCCTCGGTGTCATAGCTTCTAAAAGTGTTTGTGGATGATAAGTCTGTTTGGACACGTACTTGGGGGAACGTGTTATTAAAATGAGGAAACAGGCGTTTTACTCCAAATGTTTGTTGTGAGTTTGAGCCCGCATTGGGGGGGAAATTTTATATTCATAGGATGTCACTCGTTATGTGGATAGTGACCTGAGTAAGGAGGTGCTGGGCGGGTCAGGCAAAAGGAAAACCCCCCCCACCTAAACGTTCTTCTCTCGCTGAAAATTTGCAAATCCGCCACTCCCCTAGGGATAATAAACTTCCCCACTTTCGAAGGCCGGACTACGACAGAACGTCCCTCATGCGCACAGGCAACAAATCACATGACATCCCATCTCGTGGGCCCCCCACAGGAAGCGTGATGCAGCACTGGTGCCTTGAATTGAATAATTATCCGTGCAAATCTGCCTACAAATGGAAACCTAGTTTTCCAAGGGAAAAAAAGAAAGAAAAAAGATTGCCCTCCTTGCCCTACTTTTCCGGTACTATTTCCAATTGACGTGATCCCATCCAGCCAGTGAAGATGCTCTTCCAAATTAAAAAGGCTGCAGAGGTGCTATTTGCCCGTGGGGTTCCGGAAAACCTTGATTGTTGAGGAATAGGTTTTGTGGGGGAGCTAGCGTCGAGGGGGGAGGTGGTATAGCAGAGGTTGGGAAATATTGCTAGCGGTCTGGAGGGATGGCCTGGATCATGGGATATCACTATTGGTATTTTGTAGGATGGTGCTTGTATTAGTGGCATTAACACCACCCCTCAGTATGCGCCACCGCCCTACTCTACAGTACAATAGGAGCGGTATCACGGCTGTAGTATGATACCATAGCTTGGTCCTCGGTCGAGTAAATTTTCCACCCCATTCGGGATTTTACTTCTTACGGACCCTTTTTTTATATTTTTGTTTTAGCGAGGCGACAAGCACCGCTCACTCGTATCCTACCGTTGGGAAGGTTCCGTTCGGAGAAATTGGGGGGTAGCATGCGAGGGTCGGAAGATCTTGTGTGCTTTAAACTCTACTAACATCCCCCCCACGGCCTATTCGATCCAGCGCCGCCGGGGAAGGACAACTTGCTAGATATATGCCTATATTGAGCCTTTTACTTCCTCATCTTTCTTTTATCGTGCCACTCGGACGGGGTCGCTGCCTCCTGGGCCGAAAGCGGAGCTGCAGAGCACTATTGGCGGGGGAGTCCACTCGCTCATGGCGGTAAATTTAATGAGCTAACTATGATACTCCATTCACTATATCGAGAAACTTCCCTCTCACCCATAAACACGAACGTACAGGAAGAAAATAAAAACAAGAATCCTCGCTTTCCCTCCTCTCCTTTTACCATCAGTGCACATTCACAATCTGCCCCGCTCAACATTTCACACAAACAAGTGTTCCCCAAAGCCCCCCCTACACTCTTGCCCCCCGAACTAGCCCCTCTCCTTCCGTTCGCTCATATATCCCCACCCCCTCTGCTCCACCGAGACGGTATCTACCAAACACACCCGAGAAGTGGAGGAAATGAGGGTGAAAAGAAAACACTCCACCCTTTACCACTCAGCATAAGCCGGTGACAAAACCACACAACACGATCCACAGCCCACCAATTTATAATACCAACCCGGGCTCAGAACCCCGGAACCCCAGGGCCCTGCTCAGATTAACTTAGCATGCGATATGCCATGCCGGCGGTGCTGAGAAGCACACAGTGACTCAGACAAGATAGGCCCACAAAACCCCGGCTCGGCCCGCCAAAGCCCCACCCGGCCCGCCAAACCCCGGCCCGGCCCACCAGGCCCATGGGCCCGAGCACGCTTATTATCCTGACTAAAAGATTTCTGTTGACCTGAACCCTAATGTCAAAGCTCCCAATCTTGAGATGGTATCATAATAATAATATCATAATATAATATTATTATGGTGGTGTTCATGCGGTCAAATTGAATTTATGATATTATAATATTATTATGATACATGTTCGTATGATAGCCCACGGGCCGGCCGGGCCCATGGCAAGCACTGGATCATAGGCCCCACAACCCCCGACACCTCCGCAAGCTGACCAAGAAACTACTAGTAGTAGTAGTAGTAGTAGTAGTAGTAGTAGTAGTACAAAAGAGAGAGAGCGAGATTAAGAACCCATGCGAGCGGGGAGCCAAGCTAGGGAATGTGCAGGGGGAAAAGAGAAAAAAAAGGAATGATTGGTGGGGATTAAATTGCTGGTTTTCACGGGTCATCACTCGATAGACGAGTGATTGTTTATGCATGTGGGCTGCATTGTCTAGTCGGTGGGTCGGTTCGGGTGGGGATCTGGTTATCGTAGATGCTTCTAACTGACTATCGTATCATATATATCTCTATCCTATCATCATGAACACCCCCCTTCCGTCGCTCTCCCCCTTCTGTTTTAGATCCCAGAGACAAGGAAAAGTAAGGTATGCGAAAGAAAAAAAGAAAAGGGAATAAGAGAAACCCGATTGTGACAATTGAAAAAAACGAAGGGCAGGAAAAAAAGCACCGGAACACACACGCCCTCTCACACCTCCAGGCACGAGCCTTCACTTGACAGTACTAACCAAATCCCTATACATCCCCTTCAAGTCCAGCACATCCTGGCGCAACTCATCCACCAGCTCACTCTTCTCGCCGAGCATCTCGAGTGTGCACTCTTCTCTGCGCTTGAGCTCTTCGACCTCGCTCTCTAGCTCCTTCACGCGCCTCTCCGCCTCGCGCCTGCCCTCCGCTTCACGGACCATGTCGACCACCTCCCTCCGGGCATCGTCCCGTTGCGCCTGCGCGGTTTCCATCTCCTCACGTATAGCGGCTAACTCCGACTCCAACCGGCGGATGGAGGAGGACATGCGCTCTACTAGCTGCACGGATGAGCCCGCGGCAACAGCCGAGACGGAGATCATGTCTGGGTGGCGGGCGAGCGATTGCGGGTAAGGGGATGTCGGGGTTTGGTAATTGTAAGGTCCTGTGAAGGAAGTGGCGGTAGTGGGGTTTATGGAAGTCTCGTAGAAGTCGACGGGGACGGTGTCGAGGTCTTGCTCTGGGTCGGTGGCTAGTGGTGTCGTGGCGATGTTCTGTAAGGAGGCGCGATGGGAGGAGCTGTGGATTGGGAGGGAGTCCTGGCGGATAGGAAGTGGAGGGGTGCTAAAGCCACGGCGGGATGGTGGTGGTGGCAGCTGCCCTGCGGGTAAAGTGATCAAACCCAGACCTTCTGGAGTGATTGGTGTTTCCAAGGGTCCCGGAGAGCGGGAGTTTTTGCGATGGTTATTATTGTTGGAACCTAGGAAGTAGCTTTCGCTGGTGGATAATGGGCCCGAGAGCTCCCTTACCGAATGCGCAGATGCAGGCGACAGAAGTGGAGCTTGGGGTGGCGGCGAAAAAGCGCGAGAGGCTTCGATCCATTTTGTGCGCTCTCCTTCTAGCCGTGTTTGTAGCTCCCTCTGCCAGTTCTCGCGCTCTTTGGAGAACGCAAGATTTAGTGCTGAAATCTCCTCCGCGTGTTCTTTCTTGAGCTTTCTCAGTCGCTTCTTCGACGATGTGAGCTCCCCTTCCAAGTCGTTGATTTTGGACTGTGAGATTTCTAGGTCCATGTCAAGGCTTTTGGATTGCGCACTCTGTAAGAATAATTAGCATCTTTATTTCGGGATAGAGGCGAGTAAGTATACTAATTCTCTGGCTTTCCTCCGCACGTCCGCTTCCTTCTTGGTCAGCTCGTCCCGCTCCTTCTCTAGGGTTGAAATCCTGCCCAACATGCTCGCTTCAATGCCCTGCCAATTCTCACTGGCAATGGCGTACTGCGTTTGCAGTGTTTCAACCTTTCGTAAAAGCTTTGCATGAGCGTCTCCTGAAGCTCCGCTGGAAACCTCTTCAGCTTGGGCTCTCAAAGCCTCCATCTTGCTTTCCATCATCTGTGGATCCAAGTCAGCCATATCGCACAATCACTGAAGCTAGATAATAACGCACGGATTGCTCTCCCTTCAACTCCTCCTCCATTATTCTCGCCCTCTCAGTATCCCTCTCCATCTTAGCCTTCAAATCCCGGACTTCGCTCTGCAGTCTCTCCTCAACCAGCGCAGCTTCACTTTGAACTCTCTCAATCTCAGCTGTCAATTCAGCCGTGACCTTCCGCTCTTTCTCAAGCGCCTCAGTCTGAGCTCTACTCTCCGCATCCTCCGCCCTATCCGTAACCTCCTCAAGCTTTCCCTCAAGCCCAGCAATAACGCTTGCGGAACTTTCCTTCTCCCTCCTAAGGCCTTCCACCTCACTCTCAAGCCTCACAGCCCCTTTAGCCCGCTCAGAAGCCCTCTTCTCGCTCTCCACGGCACGTTTGGCTTTCTCTTTTGCATCAATAGCCTCTTTCTCCGCCCTCTCCGCACGTCTCTTGGCCTCCGCAGTAGCTTTCTCCTCCTCCTGCGCCTTGATGCGGAATTTTTTGATTGAATTCTGCAGCTTCAGTTCATTCTTGCTCAGCTTCTCCCCTTCTTCTAACAGAAGCGCAATCTTCTCTTGAGCTTCCGCGAGCTTCTTTTCCAACCCCGATGGTGCGCCATTGGCTTTTTGTCTAGAGGCCTCAGCGGACTCGCGCGCAAGGTAGAGGATTTTGTCCTCTAATGCATCAATGCGCTCCGCCGCAGCGTGTGATTCCTCTTGTCGCCGGGCTTCGCATAACGCTAGGTCCTCGCTGAGGAGCGTGATTGTGGTCTCTAGGTCTTCGTGGGAAACGTCAGCGTGGCCATTTGTCTCTTGTGATCCGCGCGAGGATATGACTATTTCCGGGGGAGGTGGGAGAGCCGGCGGTGGGTCGGTTATGGGTTCTGATACGGCGGAGTCTGTGGATGGACGCGCGGGCGATTCTTGTGCTGTTGTAGGTTGTGGTGGCTCGGGTTTACAACTACTGTCCCTTCCATCGCCTTCTCTATTATCGTCCTCTTTCTCCCTTCCCATGTCTTTGTCTTTATCCTTGTCCTTTGGCGATTCCACCGATTCCCCATCTTCGATTATGGGGCTCCGACTCCTGCCTCGTTCTTTCCGGGCTGTCGCAGCTGCTAATCGTTCCTGTAGACTTGTTCTCCCGGCTACTCCTTCATTATTAGCCTCCCAAGGGTCTCTCATAACCCGTAAACAAACATACCTTTAATAGCAGCAGTATTCGCAGCCCTCTCCTCCGCTTTCGTTTGCTGTAATGTCGGCTGCGGGGGCGGTGTGGTAGCCGTTCGTCCCCCGGGTTCATCCAGCAACACTTTATCCAACCGACTCTCCAACCCCGCAAGTCCCTTCTGTAGGAAATTCATCCTCTCTCACGCGCACATACACACACACCCTCTCTCTCGCTGTTGCGACTGCAGTTGCTATGGTATCGCGATCAGTACTGTAAGTGGCGTATGGTACCAGTAGGTTAAGATAGGTTAGAGTGAATGTTGAGTATTTCCTTGGCAAAGGTGAAAAGGCGAGGTTTCCAGAGTTTTACGAAACGCGTACGAGTACAGTAGTGGGGTGAGGCGTGGGAGATTATTGTTATTTTTAGAATGGGTGTTCCTGGGTTGCCTGTCAGAACCGCAAACGGATGAATTGCCGCAAGCCAGGGTCGACTTGGATTTATCACTTGTGCCTGGGTACAGTGCCTGTATGCGGATGCTTTATCATCGGGTGAGAAGGAGGAAAAATATTGGTGGAAAATTCGGTGATACCAGCATGAGTTTAAAGGGCCCTACAAGGCATGGGCGCGATGATACGATACCGGCAGTGGTGGATATGGAATGTTAAAAGGTTGTTGGAGGAAGATGGTCGTCTATCAACCTTAGACGTTCATTGATGGAGACCCCCTACCACAGCGCCCAATGAATGCCGGCAGAAATTAAGGACCGTCAGAGTTAATACTTGCAAACAAAAGGCTCACTCCCGGTAAACGGGGTACAGAATACTTGTACAGCACCACAAACCGTGCGGCCCAAGCTGCTACAGTTGAGCTGCCGCACTGGACTAGTGCAGTACTCATATTCGTGAATTTTTTCAAGGCATCATACCAATATTCTCTCTAGTGACTTATGAACTGCGGATTACATTATTTTGTATGATATGGCTCTCCCGGAACTGCGAGCAAGCTAGTTTTTATAGCACAGGCCACATAAAGTACCGTACAACACGGGACTATTCAAGTCTTACCGGGGCTATACCATACTAGCACCTAGTGCAGCCCACCATTTCCGTGAAGTAGGGGCTGCAAGGCAACAATTCCCTGCGAATGATAAAGTATCATATCTAAAAGGCCTACAGAGGGCGAAAAGGAGAAAAGGAAGGAAAGTGGAGAGAAAATCCTCTAAAATTGCCACATCTACTACCATGGCAGCACCCGGCTCCCACATCATGCCGTAAATGGGCCCGCCGGCACATCCCGGTCGGCCCGGTGCGCTATGCCGTAATATACTACATGATATCGTACACTCACACTTTTTTCTTAATCTCCCCGTTCAACCCCGCTGAGACTCCGTTCCCGTTCGTTTCCCCGCCTACAGTCAGTCCTTTCCACCTCCTTCTAACGACGGGCAAACTCCACACTCTCTCCCAAACACACTCGTACTCCCCCTGCCTCCCATCCAGACAGGACCTCAGCCAGATCCCATAAACAATGTAGTAGTACGCCCCCCAACCCGTAAGCAAATGCCACCACCCGTGACCCTCCAGCAACCACCCCCACGGCATGCCCACCGCTCTCCTTGCCAGCCGCAACTGCGAGCAATACGCATTGTCCGCGTTCCAGATGAGGAAGCCACTCAGGAAGAAGCTCAGGCCGTAGCGCACCATCGTCCACATCCGGGTCACAGTCGCTGATTGCGTACTGCGGAGGCGGGTTTCCATCAGGTACCAGGAGCGACAGAGGACTACAGTGGTTAAGAAAGCGTATGCATTTTGGTGGAAGATTGGGTCTTGTAGATGGTGGTAGATTAGGGTTATTGAGCCGGCAATGGTGAGGAGGGAAATGCCGAGGAGGGCTTGGATTGTGTGGGTGTGGCCATAGCCGAATGTTGCTGTGGGAGACGTCAATTTATGTATAGGAGGGAGGAGAGGAAGGAAGCTACCCCAACACATCAAACAAGTAGTGTATATCATGCTCAGTTCGTCGACTAGCTGCATCGAATCTACACTCCCCCGCTGTCAACAAGCCCCATCACCGTATAAACCCCATAAGAAGGAAAGAGAGGGGGTAGAAGGGGAACCTACACCACAACGTAGTATGAAACAAAAAACTCCCACAGCCGACAAGCAGGTATCCCAAAAATGTAATCAAAAATATCCTATCATGTCCTTCAGAAATGCAATTCCTGAGCCCTTTCCAACCAAGATACATGAACATGCAATTTGTGAGGGTATTGACGATTTCCGCACAATCTGTTGTCTCGCCTTGCGTCAGCCCTATGGTACAGCACGGACATCCACTAGAAGTAACACTCACAAGTCGTAAGGTAGTAGTCCTCTTCGCACCAACTGAAGACAATTGTTAACATCCCACCGAGTACAGTACAGTAACAGTGGTAGGAAAGAGGGAAAGAAAGAAGGAGGAAAATACTTCAAAGTAGCCGTCTCAGGCCCCCATCCATGAACCTTCTCCGGTCCATATTGAATACTCCACCACACCATCTCTTCTCTTCTTAAAGTGATTGGGGAAGCGTACTGTGCTTGTTTTTTCTTCTCCGGGGGAGCAGGGGAAACCAGAGTTCCCTGCGCCCTAATCCAAGCAAAGAGGGGGACGGGAAACGGAAAAAGTTGGACTTTAAAGATTCTCTAAAAGCAGAGAACAGTTTCAATCCAACCCAATCCTTCCACTCCACTTCCTTACTCCCTTCCCTCCCTCCCTCTTTTTACTTCCCTCTTCCTCCTCAGCTTGCCGGCTCACACACCCGCCCCTTGCTCTCTTTTCAGCCGAAGAGAGAGAAAAGAACAAACTCAACTCACGAGAGCCACAAAAGTGCCTTATGATACGATAGGGTACGGTAGGGGTAATAGGTATTGTATCGTACCAGCCGGCTGATACGGCAGGGTAAGCGAGTGAATAGTAGCGGTAAGTGGGCAAAAAGTAAAGACTCGTTTATTGTAAGCAACGAAGCAAGAACTACATGAGTTGAGCAGGGGAGGGGGACTTTCAAGAAACCCGAAAAATTGGGGAGATAGGGAAAGAGAAAGGTTGAGCGAGAGTGAAGGATAGATATGGGGGCTATTTAAATAATCTAGAAGGAGAAAAAAGTGTCCGGTCCTTTCTTGCAGAAGGGATGGGATGGGATGGGACGAGAAGGAGGGTGGTGGGAGAGGAGGGGACTGGGATTACTTGCCCAGTTAGAATTTGACGAGAACCCAAGGAATGGCTCAAGATGAATAAGGAAAGGAGGGGGAAAGAGTCCTTACAAGCCCACGTTCTCATAGGCCGTTTCACTCCGGCAGGATACTCGAGTACAAGTACTGTGTGGGAAGCGTGAAGATATAAGGCGGGAGCCGCAATGATGCAAGTGCAAGGTGCTGTGGTATTTACAGTACAGTACCTGTACTCGGGTATGGTCAGCGAGATCCGGTGGGGTAGTGAGAAAACAGGTTGCAACAGTGGAAAAATTCTTGCCTTGGCAGACACCTCAAATCCAGACTGAAGGAATAAGTATCCTAGTATGATATGGTACTGTACCTGACCATTTAGAAAATATCTAGATGATAATGAAATTGCCAGTACACAGTTGAACCTATGCATTTATACAAGTCTCTTGGAAGAACTATCCCAAAAGCCCAGATTCTGCCCCCTTGGTCTCAATTTGGCTTGATATATACTATCAGATTCTTGACAAAACTCATAGATACTTGTATAATACAGCAGGAGCCACATCACTATTGCTCTAGGTTAATGGCATCCTATAACACCCCCATCTTTTCCACTTCCCCCTGATCGATCAGCATAGATCAGCCCTTCTATCCTTGTCTCGCCACTGAAAGTTTTCCGCCCTTTATGACCATACCCGAGCACGAGTGCTCGAGTACCCCGGTACAGGACAGTGTCGGTATGGTGACCTTTACAATATGATACGCAGTGGCCGGGTGGGTGTCACCGAGGAATGAAAACCGAAAGGGGACGAATGGGAAAACTTGCCTGGAGAAATTGATAGCTAGGAACCTCCGCACAACCAAGCAACCTCAGCCGAGCAATTACACGTCTAATGATCATGATCGTGACGACAACAATAAATTAGAAGCCGTTCTACCATATTATACAGCCGTCATGTAAATCTAGATACCGCTCCATCCGTATTGCACAGCGTGTATAGCCCATACTTGACTTTCTACTTCATCCCTGCGGATATCATAAACGAAATAATATAATGAAATAAACAGGAACCGGAAGAGTTGAATTCTCCCTCCTCCACCACCAGAAAAAAAGCCCGCTCGGAAAAAATGTTAAAAAGCGTACCCCAAACTCCGAACGCGCCAGCCCACCGTAGATCTTCACCTCCTACTTGTGCTGTCCTTCCCCACCAAGCCCTCCAACCCCTCTCTTGACACCGGTCGAAGGAACGGAGGAATCAAGTCGATTTCTTCGCTCTCTCACGTTCGCGCCTGGCATAAATTGCGCTGGTGAACGGACTGTTTGCGGTCAGTCGCCGCTTGTTCATGTACGGTCATGATTTACAAAAGAAAAATTGTGTGAGGACTAGAAGGGAGGGAGGGATAACGCACTCCTCAAACATGAGAGCGATTTTATAAACGGCGAATACTTCGGCGGTTAGGAGGAGGCCGGCTGGTTTTGCGAACCTTGAGAGTTTGGTGACTTGATCAGCAAGGGCGAAGGTGGAAGTCCGGTACCATTACTTACCAAAGCGCACTTCCCAAAAACGCCATGGTAGACCCATAGTACATCGGCGCATCGGTGACATTGAATGGAAAGCTAGTTACGCGGTGGTCCATCAGGATGCCAAAGTAGTCACCTTTACCAACCCCGTCCCTATCGTCAGTACAGTCCTCCTCCTCCTCCTCCCTCTCAGATAGCAAAAGGGAAAAAGGGGAAAAACCAAGATAGGTCCCCGTAAATCCTAACGCCCACATGGATGTCAAAACCAGCACATTGCCGCAAAAGAACAATGCCGCTGCCGCAAGCTTCACAGCATCAGCCTGGAGAGCATCCAATGACGGTTGCTGTCGCAACGCCTGCTCATAAAGGAAGTCTCTAAAGATCCCAATCCCAAAGATCACGACGGCAAGGAAGTAGCAGCCGTAGCGGGAATTTCCCCCGAAGAGTTTGGTCAGAACCTTGTTATGGTACTCTTGTCGAGCGACGACACTGTGTTCTTTTGTTAACGGTTGGCCTGACCGGGAGACGGGGAAGAAAAACATACTTCCAGAAAATAGGATTAAAAGCAATTGATCCCGCAGCAACTGTTTATTGTCGGCTAAATTAGTTATTGTCCACAGTGAAAGGACGACATTGAGAAAACATCCACTCACCCAGCAAACTCTTCTGGTTCAAATCAACTAGGTCCATCACTGTCGAATTTGCGAATGATTTCGTAGACATTGTTCGGGGCGACTATCCAGTGATATAGGTTATTAGGACTAAGGAGTACCGGGAAGTCAGTAGCAGTGTGATGAAAATCGGTGCTTTTTGAAGTGAAGTACCCAGGACAGGCTGAATCGTGACCTGGAGCGAGAGGGTTAGGGCTGTGTGATGTAGAGCCGCAGTGGTTGGCTGGTGGGGGACTGGAAGCAACGTGTTATTTGGAACAACCCTTGTCTCGGGGGACATGACATGTGTTTTCACAGGAAGTCACTCGGGGAGGGGTTATTGTCGTTAATAGGTTGAACACCTTACCGTAGGAAGCTAGAGCATGGTAGCAACGGCAGATGCTAGTGCCCAATATACCATGATTCGCAGACATGATATAAAGCACAAAGCCTATATGAAATTGCAGCGAAGCCATCAGCCCACACAAGTACTGTGTGTCTTCCGTCGTGGGAACTAGAATATTTGAGGATCTCGCTAGGGCTTTAAAGTTGCCCCTCCCAATAAGGTCTCTTGTATTTTTATTCCTTTTATAATACTTGTCTCAACTGAGGACTGAGAGAGAATCTTTTGGCTGTGTCTTCTCCCCTTAATCTAAAGAGGGAGATTCATGACGTCTTCGCGCTAGTCTCAATTGCCCCAGTTCTAACAGCCTTATACGTCAACCCCCCAGGGAAATTCTCGATTACAGCCGGGGATCTACTTCAGGAGCTCCAATCTACGAGAAATGAGTTAAACTAAATATGTGTAACGTTTCCACGGCCTGTGCCAAAACCTTCTCCCTACTTCCCCGCCCTCCTAGCCGAGAGACATCCCTAAAATAGCAAATACCTGAAAGTCTAACCCCATAAACTATAGACTATGTAGAGTCCATCCAGGTACGCAAATCTTTCAATCCGATGATCTAGGAACCACTGGTATCCAAGACAACAGCACCTCAGTTACCATTCGTACAAGAGTATTCGCAAATGGCGGTGGTAGGGTATATTCTACTAAATGCAGTAGTGAAAACTTCCTTCCGGTGAATTACACCTTGGCCCCTGAGCGAGGGTATGATCAGTGCCCATCATATTCTTCTCCTGCTCCCATACCGGGCTTTATACTTGTACGTCGGCGACCTAGGCTACCGTAAATCACCTTTCTAGGCAAAATGCAACGAGCATCCTACAAAGTCGCGATAGGGCGACCGAAGTGCACAGGGGATATTTCTGGGCTATCAAACCATCTAAAGGGATCTCCCTAGTAACTGAAGTCTCTCCTTCACATCATCCCCAGCGCTGTAGTCTAAATAGGCAACGGTGTAAGCCCTATTTTAGGGGATATAATATAATGTTTGTAAAGTAGCCTACTCTACCAAAGATACATATGACCGACGCAAACTAAGTGTTATCAAAAGCCAAGCCATGCAAGAATAGAAAGAAAAATTATACGTAAAGTGGGCGCATAATCACACAAGTACCTGCAAAGATCTCCTCTACCCCCCCTACTCGCAACCCAAACCTCGGCCTTGCGGGACTATTATAAAATACAAGCTCAAGTAAGAAATTGTTCACTAGACTTCTGTTCCATATCCCAACACTGGAAATTAGAAACACTCCCCTTAGGGTTCATAATCTGAACAATTCCAGGAATGTGCAAACATAATAGCACCTTTTGCGCATTTCCCTTTCACTAGATGGAGATAAGTTAGTCTCCCATCCATTTTCTTTCTTATCCCAAAACAGCTCCCTGCCAGCTTTGTATCACAATAACGTCCAACAAGTCTCCACAATAGCCTTTAGCAATGCACTTGTATGGATCTTGGGCTGGAGCTTTTTACTCTAAGACTTGCATATTGAAAAAGTATCCCGAAATATGGAGTCTAGCTTGGGATTAATTTGGGTGTGCAAGAGGTACGGCCAGTGTGGGTGAAGTTGGCGTATCGGGGAACAGAGGACGATGCGGGGGGTGGCGTTTGGTGATCGGGTAGGCTTGAGAGTGGAGAGGTTTAAGCGGGGCGGGATCGGAGGTGGATGTCGACTAGCGAGTGACTTTTGGTGATTATCGGCAGCATTTCCTTCTATCTCAACTAAAGCCTGTTTAGATACAACGGTTCCGTTCCGTTCCCCCATACAAATGACCTTTTCTCTTCCGTTTTAAAATGGAGAGAATGATGTTTTCACAGCAGAAACGATCGTCCAACGGAACAGTCCCATTTTTGCCAAACAAGGCCCTAAATATTATGATATCATAAAACCATGGCTGAAAGAACCTCATACCCTATGTTAGAAGCGGTCAAAAATCGGCGCTGATTGCTGCAAACTATTGTTTGTAATCCACATCTACCAAACAGTCTTGTAGTTACAAACAATAGTTTGGACGTCCAATCATGCCACGCCAAGCAGCCCCTTGTTTGTGCAAAAAGATATTGCTTCGGCCCTTTAACCCTAGGGTTGAATAGGGGGCAAGGATAACGATAGACTCCAGACTCTAGCTATTCTTGCAATCCTTGTCATTCAGGTTAAAACTTTGGTGAGAAGAGTGCCAAATCACTATTCACCTACAGTCAGCCCGAGTATCAATGGTAAGAAAGCTCTTACCTCCCTCTCATTGCAGTTCACGATTCCCCAGCTATCTACGAATACTATCATATCCTCGGACTGCATTCACCATGCTAAGACCTAGGGCCCAACCACTCCCCATTCCCCCCACAAAAAAATTCACCCATTGTCCCTGACAATCCAGCCTTGCCCTCCCCCAACTTGCAGAAATCACACCCCACAGCAGTCACCCTCAACACCCATCCATTTCCCCACCCCTTAGCTAGCAGTCCTATTTTCACTATATAAGGCTTCCTTTCTTCCTCCCTTCCAACTCTCTCCCCCTTCCTTTCTCAACCGCGGCACAACAGAGAAGTCGACACCACGGGGTATACTTCTTTGAAGCTCTTTCCACAGCTTCCACTACCTCCTCCGTCGTGGTTTTTACTCCTTGTGTTTCATCACACTTCCTCTTCTACCTTCCTCTACGAACCAACCCCACTTTTACCCCAATTGAAGATGGCAAGAACTAAAAGCACCCCATTCTGGTCGTACCCGGCCATGAAAAATAATTCTATATCCAAGCCGTAAGTCCTCCTAATAAACCCTAAAATTTTCACTCCTCTTACCACTTTCACAAGATCCACTACATCAACCTCATCCCAAGAACCAGCAGCGCCAGCGCCAGCGCCACTTGGACGATCTAATTCGGTGAAATTTGGTCGCAACGGAGACCCGATCGTCCCAGCCAGATACGATGACCCGCTTTCCAAGTCAATATACTACAATGGCAAAGCATATTCAACCACACCCGCGAGGGCCACTGACGAGGAAATCGAAGATGACCTCGCACAGATGAGAAAGACCTGGGATGGGAAACCCTATGTCAAGCCTGAGTCACCCAAAGAAGTTCTCCCCGAATTCGATGACTATGGCTATAAAGGACGTATAGTTAAAAAGCCCAAGAGCAAGCTCGAGAGCGATATACGCAATGGACCCCCCACTGGAGAAGAGCTTGTCCATGGTAGCCAAGCCAAAGACGAGGAAGCCGGGTCTTCGATTAAGACATCCGATACCCGCGATGCGCCCCTTAATATAAACGAACGTTTCTGGGGCTCCAAGTTTGGAGGGGATGAGGAAGAGTCTTCAGTTACGACGTCGGACACCCGCTATAAGACTTTTCTTGGGGAGGAGGTTTTCAAGCCTAACCAAGCCCCAGGAGAGGAGGATGAATCTTCATTTGCCAAGTCCAACTCACCCCCCGGACTGCCTCTTCTTATGAAGAAACAACTTCAACTTGAAGATGTTCAGAATAGTCTATTCAAAGTCGAGGCCGAGATTTTGCTTGAGGCGTGCAACGCGGGCAATGAGCCTTTGCCTATGAAGGAGGTTGTCCAGGATAACCAATCCAAAGACAAGGATGCCGAGTCTTCTGTGACTCCAGACACTCCCAGCACTCTCGCTCCCATAAGTTGTGCCGCTGATACCGGAATGCCTGCTACAAGCAAGAAGCGCAAGATATCAGAAATCTCTGAGCTCACAAATGATTCCCTCACTTCTCCTCTTGACGGGAAAATGCCGCATACCGAAGACCAAGAGGGACCCCCGCAGAAAAAGATACGAACCGCCAACGGCGCAGTCAACCTTCCAATTCCTCCGGAAAAACCAGCTACCCCTAAGAAGGTTATTCCTACTCGCGCAAAGAAACCTACTGTTCGGAAAGCCCGAAATGGCGGTGGTGGGAGGGCTAGAAACACAGCCAGAGCCTGTAAAGCGTCTAGTGCAGTGAACAAGGCCGCCGCTCCCGCAGTTCCAGTCAGAGCGGAGACTCCCTCTGCAAATGCCGAAAAGCCTACCGGGGAGCCGGCAGTTGTAGCTCAGAGTGTTTCTGTCGTTGTTGTTACTAGGGCTGCTTCTAGAGGTATAATCGGAAAGGACAAGTCTCCCACTGCAACTGCCCCAGAAGTGGAAGGCTCTACTGATGAGACCATCACTGATCAAGAGGACAAAGAATCCACCTCCTCCGATAGTGGAGATAACCTAGAGAAGGACGGAAGCTATGCTCCGGTCGCATCTAGGAAGCGAAGGGCCCCTCGTAAGGCCAGGATCCCAGTGGCCCCAAGGAAGCGTGCAGCCCCAAACAAGGCTGTTACCTCTAAAGAAGAAGAAACTGCTGTTCAGAAAGGGGATAACCCTTCTGCTGGTCTGGGGGTTGATAGCACCAAATCAACTGCGGTCTCCAAGAGCCGTGGTGTGAAGAGAAAGGTCACTGGGCCCGAAGACGAAATTCCTGTCCAGAAAGAGACCGGAACACCTGTCACCCACGGGGTGGATGCTGTCCTGACAACTGAGACTCCGGCCCCGGCCCCTCCTAGACGCTATGTGAGGAGAAAGGCCACCGTGCCAAAAGATGCAATCATTGAGCCCAGCACTACCCCCAAAGAAGACACTGCTTTGGCCACGGAGAACGGCAAGCCTGCCCCGCGCCCTAGGAAGCGCGCAAGGAAAGAAGTCAACGTTCCAGAAGATAGAGCTATTGTTGGAGAGGGAGCTCAACAGCCAGCCCGCCCCGAGACCGATTCTGCTCGGACAACTCAGAAACCGGCTCGGGTTCCTACTAGGCCTCCTCGGAGGAGAAAGGCCGCCGCACCAGAAGAAGCAATCACTGGCGCCATCAGTACCCCCGCCGAGACAGGCACCACCCTAGCTAAAGAGAACTCCAAACCTGCCGGGGTCCCTAAAAGGCGTGGAAGAAATGTTAACGCTCTAGAAGCCGAAGCCACCGCCCAGAAAAAAGCTAGACCGCTTGCCTCCCTCGATGTGGATGCTGCTCTAACAGCAGAGAAACCAGCCCCGGCTCCTCTAGGACGTGATGCAAAGAGGAAGGCGATCGCACCGGAAGAAGCAGCCACAGGGCCCCCCACTGCCCCTAAAGTAAACACACCTTTATCCGAAATTGCTAAACCTGTCGCTGACACTAGACAGCGCCGGAGGAGAAATATCGGGGCTCACACAGTTAAAGCTGGTATAGAAGCAACCACAGGGTCCCTCGCTACCCCTAAAGTAAGCACTACCTTATCCGAAATCGCTAAACCAGTCGCTGACACTAGACAGCGCCGGAGCGGAAACATCGGGGCCCAAGCAGTTGGACCCGGTACAGATGCCACAGGACCCCCCACTACCCCTAAAGTAAACACTACTTTGGCCGAAATTGCCAAACCGGTCGCTGACACTAGACGGCGTCGGAGCGGAAACATCGGGGCTCAAGAAGTTGGACCTGGTATAGAAGCAGCCACAGGACCCCCCACTACCCCTAAAGTAAACACTACTTTGGCCGAAATTGCTAAACCAGTCGCGGGCACGAGAAAGCGTTGGAGGATTAATGTCGGGGCTCACACAGTTGAAAATATTCATCCAGACACTGGTTTGAAAATAGTTAACACCAAATCAAGTGCCGCCACTAGGAGTCGTGGTGTTAAGAGAAAGGCCACCCAACTCGAAGATAAAGTCGCTAACCAGCAAGAGGCTGAAGCCGCTCCTACTCCCGTCGTTGACGCTCCCCCGGCAGCTAAGATCACCAAACTATCTCCGACCCCCATGCGCCCTGTGGGAGAAAAAATTACCGCTCTACGAAACATAACCACTGCACCCCTCGATGCCCCCAAGGCAGCTGCTACTATAGCCCAGGGGAGCGCCAAACCGGCTGCGAGTCCTAGAAATCGCAGAAAGAAAAAGGTCAATACTCCCGAGGCTGGAGCCACCATCCAGCAAAAGGCTGGACCGCCTGCCGCCCCTGAGGTGGATTCTACTTTGACAGCTGAGAAACCAACTCCAGCCCCCGCTACAGGTTCTCCTGGAAGAGAAACCGCCGCACCGGAAGAACACGTCCCCCGCACCGCCGTTTCTGAGACCCAGGTAGGGGCAGTTGAGGCTGCCGCTCAAGCTACCGCCTCAATCCCTCCCGCCCCGGCTCGTCGTCCCAGGTACCGGGCCCCGACCGAGGGGTCCAGAAAGTCAACTCGCATAAAGGCCCAGCATGATGAGCTCAAATAAGTAACCTATTCTTGCTGCACGCTATAAAAAAAATTAATTCAACCAAGTAACAAAAATGCAATACAAAAAAAGTACAAACAAATTATAAATATAAAAGCGCAATCCCATTTTTATACTTTATCCGGTACCCCCCCCTCTGCCCCTCCTCTACACACCCAGAACTAACCACCAAGGCAGCTCAGCACTAGACGCTCCCCCAATACCTTACGAGTGATCCCCTGTGATCACTGTACGGAGGTCTCGACACACCTAAGACCCTTAGGCTAACAACACCAACTACCTACTTGGGCATCTGTGTGGTAACAAAGCTGCTGGAACGGTGTAACATAAGGGTTTAGAGTCAGCTGCCATAGAATAATGTATTTAGTGGTTTATTTAGACCCTAGAAATAAAATGGGATTCCGACCAATCTACTGCTTCTTTCTTCCAAAATCTACTGTGAATATAAGGCGCTGCGATGAAGTAGGGTACAGTGACGGGCACAGGGCGAGGATCCGTAACGATCGCAAGCCTTGGTATCCAACGATGTTCAACAATGGACTAATTATTCTCGGAAAAAGAAATTGATTTCGAAGTTAGGTTTAGAGTTGTCGATGCCAATTAAGAAAAAGCATGAGTGACCGTTGATGAAGGAGAAGTGCTAGTGAAGATAAATCAACGATTAGAAAGAATAAAAAATCAGACTTTATATACCTAATGTCGGCCCAAACATGAGTTCGTTAAGGAGGGCAGCTCATCACATAAGTGGAAGGATTGTGTTACGGCTAAAACTAGATCTAGTATGACACCTTCTTACCGGGCATAGTGGAACTTCGGCCGCGCCAGGCAGCTCACAACTACCCAGTCGGTTTCTCCCAGGATTCTTAACCGGATTGAGCCCTGTGGAGCTACCAAAAGAATCCAATAATCCAAAATACTAGTTATATATCAGATCCACCACCCCTCCCTTACAGAATCTTTAACACCCACCACTTCAGCAGGTACTAGGGCCATTAATACCGCAAAATCTAAGCTTCCTACCGGAAATAGCGGGTGAAACCCTTCCAACACTCAAAGCAATTACATTCAAACTAATAGATTCAAGAAAGAGAAAGGTAAATGCTAGAGTAGAGCAGAAAAAGAGGAAATGGTACTTGAATCCAGGATAACTGCCGATCCCTCATACAGGGGCACGAGTAAGCTCAAGGCTTCCAGAAACAAACTACACATTATTCAATCAATGCCCGCTTCACAAGCAAGGTAAAACAACATTATCACTGCCCCAGAAGCAGACACTGCTTTAACTAAAGAGACCACCAAGCGGAATAAAGGGGCCAGGAAGCGTGGAAGGGGAAAGGCCAATGTGATAAAAGTTGAAGTTACAGTCCAGCAGGAGGCCGGGCCTCCTGCAGCACCTGAGATGACTACTGCTCTAACAATTGAGAAACCAACCCCAGCTCCCGCTACAAGTTACTATAGCTCAATCGAAAGGTCAGAATAGTAGAGGTCCCCCCTTTCATCTGTTTCCGAGGCCCCCACCAACATCCCCCATACACCGGCGATCATGACTTTTACCCTCCGACCCATTCCCCCTTACCTCCATCACTTCCTAAGCCGTATATACAACCCCCCTTCCCGCGCAGTAGACAATCAAGTCCTCCCTTCTCCATTTCAAGCGACCGCACACACACTTCTATAACTCCACGAGTGATACTACATGATCCATAGGCATGCATCAACATAACAAAACGAAAACGAAACAAATCAGCACACCACATCAAAACGCGAAATCAAACCAAAGCAGTATCCCCCATGTGCACACACTTACCAACGAAATCTCAACAAACCTCGCGAAGAAGAGAAAAATCCAGCTAGGAGCGACATACCCCACCGGAACGCCGAAACAAGACCAACCTACCGCTCTCGCAGATATATGATACCTAGTAGGCACTCCACACTAGTGGCTTATTATCGGATAGACAGCTGTGGGTCCGGTCTCACGTACTACTAGCTAGCTAGGTAGACGGTCAGAAAAAAATATCCAAACCATTGTGCACTATTCAAGCCTCCCGCCCCATGCCCGCGAACGCGATCGAGAGTCTGAGGGCCCCCGATGGAGATCGCTCCGTCTTTCTAGGTCTTTCGCGGACGTTGCATATGTGTGTGCTAGAAACGCCTTGAAGCTGGGATATGGCGACGGAGCCGGGGTGACGATGCATGCCCCCCCGAGATTCAAAAGTATCTGAGCGAGAACTGAGCAAGCTTAGGATCGCCTGCTAAAAGAGAAAGAGGTTCGTTTGGGGGTGTGCTATGCAGTTGTTTACTTTGGAGGTGAGGCACGCTAAGGGCGAGATGTAGATTGTGGGGATGAGCGATTATAGAGGGCGATTAAAATACTAAAAGTGGATTCTCTCAGAGACCGTTTGGCAAAAATGGAAGGAAAAAGAACCATTCCATTTTGTGACTATTTTACCTGTGGAAACTGTCGTACCGGAATTTTTGGAACGGGGAGGAAAAGGTCATTTGTATGGAGCAACCGAACGGAACTGCCGTGTCCAAACAGGCCCTCAGGTGTTCAGGCTTTCCATAAGATATACAGTAAACATACATGCAAAGACACCGTGGGAGCGCTGCAAATGCATCAATTTACGATAAACCCCCACTTTACCAATTCCAGTACACCTAACCCCAGGTCGAATCATGGAACCATCACTCGAATACATCCCGCAAATGCACACTCACAGGCACACCTAAAAGCCACGTAAACAAAACATATCTATTAGCCACCCCGGTATCAAAAGCATGACGGTCATCACGAAAGAGTAACATCAATCCCCTCCTCCTCCGCCATTCTCAAAATCCATTTCCGCACCGTCGCATCCGGCGCAAGATCAATGGGAAGCTTATCCTCCGAGTCCCTGACGCTCGAGTCCGCGCCCATCCTCAACAACTCCAGTGCGACATCACCGTTGCCTTCTGCAATCGCATGGTGCAGCGGGGTCATGCCGCTCTTATCCCTTGGGCTTACCGACGAGCGGTTTTCTAGCAGGAGCTTCACCATGGGGAGGGAGCCGTTGGCGGCGGCACGATGGATTGGCTGCTGCCCACGGGCATCCACCGTGCGCGCATTTGCTTTGTATGGCGGGGAGAGGAGCTTGCGGGCTGCTGAGAGGTGGGACTTGGAGGCGCAGAAGTGAAGGGGTGTCTATCATATGGGTATGTTGTTAGTCTACCAGTTGCCGAATTAGGCCAGAGAATATAAAGAGGGAGGGGCGGATTACTTGTCCGCCGTTAGCTGCGATACCAAGTTGAAGTGAGGAGTCAGCCCAAGTTGGATCGCCGGGATCCTTATACAAATTAAGCCAAAAGTGACATACTTTTAAGATTAACATCCGCCTCCCTTGACAATAGCAAGTCCACCACCTGGTCTCCATCGTCAACACTCACCGCGATCATGAGCGGCGACCACCCGGATCCATCCTGAACATCTACGTCGAACCCCTTCTGTTGCGTAAGGAGCTGCACGATAGGGAGGTGATTGTATGAGCAAGCCCAATGTATAGGCAAACGATCATCTGAGTCACGATAGTATGCTAATTTCGGGTTCGCCTCCAGCAGAGATTCCACTTGAGATACTTGTTTATTCAGCTCCTCATGTTAGCCCAGAGGTGATGGAAGACCAAGATAATTTCTCCCCCCTTAGGTCTGCTCTTTCCCCTTTGCCCCCAAGTCGGTAGATTTGAATGATGAGTTGGGATGGGGGATGCACATACATCTGCCTTCCCTACAAGCTTCGTGAATAGCTTCTTTATTCTCTTCTTCCATGGTTTTCGGGGGTGATATCGTAGTGGAGGTTAAGACACGACAATCTATGATAATAGCCGATTTCAACTCTCTTCCTATGTGGAGAATCCCGGCTTGGCGATTTGGTGAGAAATGGCGTCATCAGTCAGAGACTCAGACCAAGGTACAAATGTTACCCGGCTCTCGGTGATACTCGAGTACATTTTTCTTTTCTTTTTTCTCTTTTCCTGCCAGGGGCAAATTGAAAAGGCCATCAAGAAAAACGACGCTATGCATTTGCATTTCCCGATTCGGCCGTCCCGAGCATAGATTGCCCTATTCGGCACAAGAAGCTCGAGCGGTGTGCACCGCACAATGAAGCGGAATGCTAAAGGACCCAAACATGACCAAGGCTACGAACCTTCCATTCCCTAACTAATTCCTTTCCCCCCTCTCTTCGAGCCTTCATTATCGAACACGCAGGCAAACTTTACTACATTTTACGCTTCATTCCAATCTAAAGCTAAAGGCTAACAGCAAAGACATAATGACTACCAACCACTTCCCAAGAGCTGCCCCGGTTGCAAAGAAGTATGCGGGTATCCTATTCGATTTAGACGGTAAGCTTGGTCCGGAGGAGCCGTCCAAGATACGTTGCGAAGTTTCCAACTTATCCATTTTGTGAAAACTAGGTACTCTGATCGATTCTACGGCCGCGGTCGTCGCACACTGGAAGCAGTAAACTCCTCCCCTTCCTCACCTCCCAGTAAAAAGTCAGACAAAAAGAGAAATCTCATTCCGGTGTAGGTTTGGAAAAGACCATGGCATCGATCCAGCCTTGATCCTCGCCACATCTCACGGACGACGAACAATCGACACAGTCAGGCAGTGGAAGCCAGAGCTTGCAAACATGGACTGTAAGCACCCACCACCACCACGGAGCTGAAAGGGGGTAAAATTGCAGCTAATTTGCGTATCATAGACGTCCGTGAGGTGGAAGGCCGGATTCCGAAAGAGCATGCGGCGGATGCGAAGGAACTTCCCGGTGAGTAAGAAGTCGCTTTGCCACCCAACAGACCTAACGGACAAATTTTAATAACGCATCGAATGCGCCTTCCTTCCCTCGGGAGTTGCATTTGGTGGAAATTTAGGTACCAGAACATTAGTATCGTCACTTGATAAGGCTGGAGCAAAGTGGGCCATCGTGACCTCAGGAACCTCTGCCCTCGCAGAGCCATGGATCAAAGTATGATTTTATCCCCCACTCTCGTATATCTTCAAGTTATGAAGTCATAACTGCCCAGAATTTCCCCGGAGTTCAATTTGGAGTCCCAAAGAGCCGAGCAAAGCGGCCACCCCGGAACAAAAAAACAGGGATGCGTGACTTCGCTTCGTGACCATGAAAGGCATCTGAAAATTATGGTTGGCTGACAAAACGCTTGGACGCTTCTAGTTGATGAGGCTTCCACGTCCAGAAGTTTTCGTGACAGCCGACAAAGTGGCCAACGGAAAGCCAGATCCGGAAGGTACATCCCCCCTGCTCCTTCCTCGTCATGTTAGGGAATTATTATAACCACTCCCTCCCCCGATTGCCGAGACGCCAGTGCGCTGAACAAAGGAGCCCTGAAGGCTATCTCCTGGCCCGTGAGCAGCTAGGCCTTTCGAAGACCGCAGAGCCTCTCGCAGACGTGCTTGTGGTGGAAGATGCACCCGCCGGGGTCCGTGCTGGGAAGGCAGCCGGCTGCGACGTCCTTGCACTGCTTACCACACACTCGCGTGATGAGGTTGAAGCCGCAGGTGCAGACTTTGTGGTCGAGAATCTGGAAAGCGTGGAGTGGTTGGGGAAAGACGAGGACGGGGTCTTGCTTTTGATAAACCCTACTCCTCCATCGACGGCTTCTGTGGGAATAAACTTGATCAACGAAGCAGTACCCAATTAGATAGAGGGGGGATATTTCTGCAGTCTTGGGCGGTGCATGACGAAAACCGGCAGGCGATGAATAGTAATCAGTAGCTGGGCAGATACCGGCACCTTTTTGTTACCCTACTTTGGCGAACTCATTTTTTTACCTGCCAAACACCCCTGTTCGTCACTTGCCGATTTTCGCTGTGCCCCATTGAAGACCGAGAAGGAGATGCGCAAAACCTGTGAGGTCTCTCATGTACGAGAAAGATAGAAAGCGCCTTTCGCGCGCCCCGAAGGATAGGGAGGGATGGGATAATTACGATGTGGAAATGTGGAGAGGCTGTTTAGATTTAGACTTGACTGCCGTACCTACCGTATTGCATTGTAGCCCCTCTCCCAAGCCATCCCATCTCACGAGTTAAACTCAACCTCAATAAGCCCAAAGGGGAAACAACTCCCCCCCAACCACTCATCCATTCCAAAAGGACCAAGCAAAGGAAGGAAGGGGCGCATAGTGACCGAAGTAGTGAACACTCGATAAACCACGGAATTGCTGCGCAAACCCTCGCCCGCTCGTTTCTCAAGATCGATCGTGCAGCTAGCAATCCCCTCCTCCCTTCTCCATGGTGCTGGAATGGCCATCCCTCCTCCTCCCCCTCCCTACTCCACAAGCACCGTACCTATCCAGGCACAACGCCGTGCAATACAAGTATCGCCGGAGTCCAGGGATGACCGAATCAGTCAATCAAAGCAAGGCATGCCCACTCACTCAACCTATATTGAGGAGAATCGCGGGGGAAATGTAAAGATTAAACGGATTTAAATGTCCCTTTTGGGGCGAGTACGGTTGCCGGTAAGAGCTCTGAGGGATAAAGCTTGTCCGTAACAAGCACGAGCAGAGTTGCGAGTACAATGGAGTGCAGCCCGCGTCAACTGTGGGTGTATTCTCGGGCCTGGGCTTTATCACTATCACAGCACTGAACGAAACGATACGTTCCTGCTTCGTCTTAATTCCCCTCACCTACGGGCACTAGTACTATCGTAGTACTTCCCTCCCCGCAACACATCATCTTTCCCCGCTCCGCACCGTTCTTCAGTCTCGGCCCACCAATCCGAACTCAACCCATCTCGCCAAGGCCAATTCCGTTGTTCAAGCTACAACGCCGGCGTAAGGGTGATCGGAAGTTGGCGACTGCAATCTCTCGCGCGTGGCGGAGGTCCTTTGTTTCCGTCTATCATATTGTTTTGTTTTTTCTTCTCTTTTTTAGTTTGTGATGGCTTGCTACAAGTGCTTAGCGGGGAGGACTGTGCTGGAGGATGGAGGTGTGGCGTCTCCTGGGTCGGGTTGGGACGGAATGGGAAGGGACAGTACTCGAGTAGTGGGAGGGACGGTGCTTTTGGTGGCCGTGATAATGCCATAGCCAGGGTGGGCCATGCAATGGAAGAATCGGATGGAGATGTTTTTAGTATGATGGCGGTAATACTATATTCGAGCGGTAATTTAAATAATATTAAATTTATGAGCAGGCCCAGGAGATTACATTACCGCACTGCACCCTCAAAGAACGCCCTTATACCCATTATCGTAGAATACCGGTATCATACCGTAATTTCAGTACAGCTCAACATAAACTCCCCCCTCCCTCTCAATCCCCCCCCCCCCGGGGCTCTCCCTTGGCTCCGCGGCCCTACACTATTTAGGGCGTTATACCGGAGACGGAAATGTTCCAAAGTTCCCCACCAGACTCCTCTGAGGCCACAAAAAATTTAAACCCCTCTTCAGCCCGTGACTTATGTTATGCGGTACTTCTCCCTCCAATCGCCGATTCGTGATCCCTCCTTAGTAACAGTTCGCACACTTGAAAAGGTTTGTGGAATTCGGGACCAAACGAAGGGGATCCCTTTCCTATGTTTCCCGAGCACTCGAACTAACTCAACAGCGTTTCTGGCCCGTGCGGTGCAAAGAATTGGGTGGCAAAAACAGCCCAAAAAGTCCGGCCAACACCGCGACAGCTCCTCCCAAAGAGATTATCATGATCCAGGCCATACAGTAGTCAGAGATTTCTTAACTTGTGGCCCTTCCTATTCATCGCTAAATTTTTCGAATCCGGGAACAGACAACCCGCCACACTCTCATATCGACTCGCCTCCCGGCACAGTACCCACCCTTATCTCTCACTTCCTGCGCCCAGCCACGATTCCCCCCCCTCCATCGATCCACCCACCATTCCACATCGACCCCACCCACCCCTGTCGCAAAAAGGTACAACTTTTGCAATGGACATCCGTTCCCGGACTCGCTTAGGGGTCTGTGCATCCGGCGTATGCGGGCTGTCCGTATTAGTGCATCATGTCGTATCACATCGGTTTATTCTTCAACCTTCTTGATAATCTGTTTCCCCAGGAGGAGAGAAAGACTTGTATCTGCACCGGGGGTGTAGGTAGGAAAGGGAAAAGAGGGTGAAAAAAATTAATATAGCGGAAACTATACAATAACGGTACGAAACGTTCTGTATTTCGGAGGTGCGGGTGTAACGCAATGGAAAGCTTATCGCGGGGCTTTACGATAGCCCTGCAGGTGTCCTGCTATTTTGTACCGGTACCCATACTGTAGTATTGTGTTCTATCCAACTTGCTTCTCTTCATCCATCCCACCGTTCAGTACTAGTACTCGAGCTCTCGTACAGGACACAAAGCCTCATACAGCACAAGGAAGAATCCCTGCAACTATTGTGCCTGCGGAAGAAAAGAAAAAAATAATTCTCGTGCAACACGGATGGCCCAATACGGAGGTGTCAGGTGGACGTTAGTACTACTGTGCTATAAAAACGCAGGTACCGTACGGAGGGAAGGTAGGAAGGCAGCTGCTGGTTATGGATGGTCTGTTCGTGAGTGCTGCTGCATTGTATAGGAGGTACAGTACGAGTACAAACAGGAGTACCGTAGAGCACAGAAGGATGCTTGAGCTGCGGTCATAGCACTGTGTGAGGTGCCGGTACTCGAGCACTAGTTCATGCGCTGAACGGGGTCACGCAGGCGAGATGGTGCTTTCTGGCTGGGGGTTTGGCCTATCGGGGCGATATTGGGGCGATTGTGGATATGAGTGTAGCGGCTGTTTTTGCTCCGGTGCTTGTCTGTACGGTGCTGTATTGTGGATGCTTACGATGTACCTGTACCTGTATGATACCTGATAACTCGTGCTTACGCCAATTCTCGTAGGTGTCATGGGTTCGCAGGGTTAGCTAGCTGTCGTCGTGCAATTTTGTCTTCCTGCCTTGATTAAAATAATGGGGATTAATTTGACTCCAAACCCGTAATATCACAAGAACCAGTATTTCCTTTTGCTTCGTTTCTATAATAGTAATAATTATAGTAATGGTAGTACGGTGATAGTGGGTGAAAACCATGTGGTCACTTGTGAAACGAAACAAGGCACACACAGTCTCTTATCCTAACTATCATATTATCAGCTCCTATCCATCACAGCTGGGGTAGTCCACCGTATGACTACTCCGACACGACACAGGATTCGTGAATGCTGAAGAACAGGGCCTCCCAATCAGAGTTTCTCATCGCGAGGCTGAAGCTGCCCGGATTATAATACCAAAAAGTCGAATAGTCTGCTTCTATTATATCATAAATAAGATGAAATAACTTGAAACGCTCTGTTTGAACGCCTGCGGTGGATGAATAGAATACCATAGCGCAAGGATGAGCGTTGTTATCATACCGGCAGCTGCGCCATCACTCGCAGGTCAGTGATATTTCATTTTCCAGATTCCCACGTTTGTATTTACCTTTTCTTTTCTTTTGCTTAGCACATTTTTCCTCTACGCTTCTCTACGATACTGTGCTTGTGCCATGTGGTGGCGGAGCTATCACATCGGTTCCTGCGGATTTGATACTGTAGTTTCTTTTTCGGATCACCGGTATTCCGGGGGGGGTTTTTTTTCCTTTTCTCCCCTTCCTATTTCTTTTCCCCCGGTTCTTGTGGGGGGTGTGAGTGGGGATGAGTGATGAGGGGAGAGGAGGGGTGATCTTTGATGATGAGCACGGTATGGACTTGGGGCGAGGGGTGTGTGTGTGAGACCACGGTGAACACGAAGGGATGATAAGGAGATATGCATCATCAATGGTGGTGCCTGACCGGCTGCACCGGGCTGTACGATACTGGACTGGACTGGACTGGGGGGGCGGGGGCTTTCACCTTCCAGTTCTACGATGGACTGCTCCTATTGTTTTATTTGTTTGGTAGGTAGAGGTGGGCCGCATCGCTACCAATACAGGTCATATATGGTGATCAGGTTGCTTTTCTCCCTTCCCTTAAAGGTCTGTTCAGCCTCTCTCATCATCCCCGACTTTCTCGAAATCCCGTTTTATTTTTTTATTTCCTTCCCCCCTCCTTTCCTTCTATCGAGATTCCCCCCCCTCCTCTACTGTGATCTACCTATCTTTGTGGGTTCCTCGTTCCTTTATCATCGCCTCCCTCGTTCAGCTGCCGTTCCATACCCCAGCCAGCCTGCCTGCCCAGCTGCATGAGTATCCTCCATAAGAGAAGCACAAGCAAAAACACGAGCAGCTGCCCGGCCACTTTCTCTTGAACGCGCACGCAACCTTCTTCCGCGCCTGGGTTATCCATGATATAATTCAACCTTGTCCTTCCCCCCTCTCACTGGCTTTCGCCGCTTTATATATCCCATCATTATTGGTCTTTGTATCTCTGTCAGCATATCTTGCATTGCATTGCGCATTCGCTCACTCACTCACTCACTCACTCACTCACTTACCGCCTTTTTTCCTTTTCGTTTTCCTCTGAATAGCTTTACTGTAGGTTTCCTTCCTGGCCGGAGTGATTGTGTTATTTGTTTCTCGAGATATAAGCTAGCGTGTTTGATCCTGATATCATCCGTTTTTACAAGAAACACCCTCATTTGCCCTTGTTGCGTCATAAGCGGTTGGTTGGGGCTTACTGGGACTTGCATTGCCGACAAGTGTAGGCAAGTCATCTCTTCCCTTCCTTTTCCTACCCCCTTACGAGTGGTCGATAGATCCACCCAGCCAATCCCTACTTTTCCCAAGTTTTCGAGTCCCGGTTGCTTCCATTTCCAATTGGATAGCCCATTATTAACTTAACCTCAATCAGTCGATTATTATTCGTCTTCGCATCCCGAAATTATCCAATCGCGTGCAACATGGATTCCGCCCTCGCTCATTCGTTCCAAGGCTACTCACGGCCAGAGCATAACTTAGATCATATACTGCAGTTCCATCCGCACCTGCAGCTAGTGGACGACTCTAACCGTTTTGCTTCGAATTCTTCGTCATCGGTTTCCCTGACATCCATGTTTCCCATGCCCGGTGGTGGTTCTTGCAATAGTAATTTTCAATATTCTCACCCACTATTGTCGTTATCTAGGAGAGGCTCGGACTGTAGTGTTTTGAGCAATGCTTCGTCTGACGGGGATGGGGGAGTTCTAATGATGGTCGAATCGAGAACCCGACTGACTCGCGAACAAGTTCAATTGCTCGAGCGTCAGTTTTCTGACTCCCCCAAACCCAACACTAAGATCCGCAGGGCTTTGGCTGACACAACTGGTTTGTCGGTACAACGCGTCGGGGTGAGTACTTTGTAAAAGTAATAAAAAAATTACGTTCTGACTTCCCAATTACACACAATCTGCCCACCCGGTCATCACTTCGGAATTTTCTCCCCTTGTGTTACCCTTCCATGCCCTAATTCACCTTTCCTATATATCCTCTCTACATCTCTTTTTCATCGCTGCTACTGCCTACTTGTACTTGTGCTTCGTCCTTTGGGGGGGAGGTTTTTTTTTATATACCGGAAAGTATCTAACTTTTTTCTCTCTTTTTATCAAATAGAATTGGTTTCAAAACAGGCGAGCCAAAGCGAAGCAGCAAAAACGACAGGAGGAAATGCAAACAAGGCAGATACTCGCATTGGCTGGCCGACGGCGAGCAACGGAGCCTTCTTCACCCGTTTCCTCAGCTCCTTTGCTGATACCAACGGGCGCCACCACCGCTAGCAGTGGTACGACGTTCCCAGCAGACAGCACGATGATTACTCCAAATCCCCCGCGCCGAGCAAAGTCGTTCGCAGACATTCCTTCGACGCCCGCTCGTTTCGCCGAGAAACACGGGGAGGGCGTCTCTCCCTACTCTTCGCCTTCTGAAGCAAGCTACGCTTCGTTGGCGCGATCGCTTGCTATTGCTGCAGCCGCAGCAGCGCATGCAGATTCGGTTGGGGGGTTCCAGGAGAATTCCCATGAGATTCCTAATCAATATCAACCACAATCCCAGTTTACGGGGTATACGCATCATCCATTCACTCTAAGTGGGACAGAGAGTCCATGGCCGATATCCCGATTTTCAGACTATGGCTCCAGCACCGCTTCTTCAATAATATACACTCCGACGCCAGCAGGTCAATTAGAAGATCCGTTTGAGTATGATCAGATATCTCCAGGCTCGGATCACCACTACGATGGTGGCGCCAATTCACAGTCGGGTAATGGTCCGGTTGAGCCGGCGAGTTACTTTGATTATCATTATCCACAGGAAGACTTTTCTGCATTTGCTGCGGCGATTGACGCTACATCTACTCAGAGGGCTTTTGTGCTGCCTGCTATGCCACCGACACGCTTTCTGCGGTCCCCAAGAGTCGGGGATGGGCAGGACTTCCAACCCCAGCCCCACTGTAACCATAACCTGCAGCAGCGGCGGGAAGAGGTGTCTGAGAGAGACTTTATCCGCCGTGACTCCTGCTCCGGAGAATTCTTGGACGCTTTCAGTTCTATAGAGCTCCCTGAACAGGCTGAGAAGGAGCTTCCTAGAATCGAAAACGAACACTCCGAAGCGGAACCATCTCACCAGCAATCCCTCGCGAACCGACGCAAAGCACCAACACCAACGCCCATAGGCACCGCTAACCTACGAAACTCCCTCCTCACCCAATCCGCTGCACCGCCACACTCCTCAACTCTCCCCTCTTCCAACCTCTCCCTCCCAGCAACCCCCATGCGCCGCATAAAATCAACTTCCTCTACCACTACTGATACTACCGCTCTCTCCAGATTCTCCCCACCAAGTTCGCCCCCCATCACAGCCGTGCAGGCCAAATCCTTTGATGGACTATTGGATGGTCTGGACTGGGGCACGGAGGAGGCTGACCTCACGGCAACTATTCGCCCACGCACCGCCGGCTGCAGCACCACAACCGGAAAAGTATTTTCCCTGGCGAACGTTTTCAAAGTGGAAGCTCCGCCAACACCGGTTTCCCCCGCCGATGTTAACGCAACTACTTCATCTTCATCCTCCCCTCCCACCAACAACAATGCGGAAGCAGGAATGTCCCCGCCAGCGACACCAGCGCATCAGCAGTGCGCCAATGCCAGTAACACTGCTACAACTCCCCGGGAGGCCAATTTCCAGACGGCGCAGTACAGTATTTGCACTGCTCCGCAGTCGCAATTGTCTGGTGTGCCTAGGACCGGTGGGGGAGAGCTTTGCAATGGTGATGCTGGCGGCGTGGTCGGGTTTGTGGGGTTTGGTGGCGGCGGTGGGGAGGAGTTTGGTGCATTTGTTGCTGCGGAAGCTGGCGGGAAGGAGGAGGTGTTCCCGTTTGAGAGGTATTTGGCTGCTGCCAGGGGTGGGAGTGGAGAGGGGGTTTTCTAATTTTTACCTTTGTTCCTTTGGATTTGATTGATTGAATGCTTAGTTTGGCATTACTGCTTCTCACTTACTTGGAACTGCGACTATTACCGTTTTTTCCTTTTCTTTGCTATTGTATGGGTTTCCTTTTTCCTTTTTACCCTTTCTTTATTCGGTTGGATGGTGGAGTTTTTTTTTTCATTTCATTTTTTCGTCATGGTTCATTATCTTTTTTAGTTTCCGGGTTTGTCCTGCTTTCTTACCTTGACTTTACCCCATTCCTACCTTAGCTACATCCAAGCCCCTCCCATTTTCTTCAATTTTCTCGTTTTTCTTCAAGGAACAAAGAAGGAAGAAAGGCAACGAGATAGCTATATATATCGCAACTTGCCTTATATTCCTTATCCTATCCTAGTCTAGTCTAGCGCAAGAGGTACTTGCCACATAGTCTCCTGCAGTCTCTTTCATTTCATTTTCCGTCATAATCCATTTTCAGGTATCAAGCCCACCAAAACCCCGAGGGTTGTTGCTTGTGGGTTTTGACTGATCAATATGTAAGCTAGTTATTATACCAGTAGTTAGTAAAGCAAGACAAGAAGAGGGGTGATCTGGCTGGATTAGCTATCCTAGCTAGCTGGATTACCTACCAACCAAATAAAGGTCTTGTCGTATCAGCTTTGCACTTTTGATTTTTTGTTTCGTAAAGTGAGAGTCAGCCAGTCAGGCAAGTTAGTCGGACCCGTCCGACGGGGCATAGCTAGTGGGGAATAGAAGAAAATATTGGAAGGTGGGAGAGAGTGAGTTCTCCAGGTGTAGGCTTTCTCACCCTCTAGCTCCATCTCCATCTCCGCCCCCCTCGCTGGCACAGACACGGAAACCAATGTGATACTCCCTTCCAACAGAGAAGCTGAACCGAAACAGGAACCGGGACCCTGAGAAACACAATTACCATGCCTCTCGCGCTAAGAGTGCCGGTCCGCACACAGGTGGCATCGTGGTAAAAGTACCGCACCGGTACAGCACTCACGATAGAATGCCTTGCCATACCATACCGGTTACACACTAGGGTGCACAAGGACTCGAGCACAGTACAATGCTAGTACTAGTACAGTACAGTCCAGCACAGCACAGTACAGAAAAAAGCAATAATCCCCGTAGAGTTAACAGCCGTGCTTACCGCATGCCACTATCATCCCTACCAATCAATGGGAATAGCCATCCTTCAAGAAGGAGAAGCAGGAGAAGGAGAAGGAGAAGAAGAAGAAAGTTCTTCTTTCAAGGTCCACCTCACTTCACTTCACTTGGCTTTCACCCACGCACCCCGATACAACCACCGGTATCACCAATACCGACTATCAAACAAAGAACCAGGGGGGGGGGGAGGAGGGAAAGGGGGGTAAGGAACCAGTGTAAAGTAAAAAAATCCCCTCACCATCGTCGATTCACTCATCAATCAATCAATCAATCAGCCAATCAATCGGAATTCGCCGTGTGGGCGATATTTCGCGTTGTTTCACTTCATTTCCGGCGATGTTCCCTTCGGAGAGCCCCTTCCCTTCCACGTGAGTTGTTGGTTGTGATGGGTCATTTGCATATACAGTACTTCTTCTTGTACGAGTACATACCGGCCCCGGATGTGTGGTTGCGATGGGGAGGGGAGGGGGGGTGATGGTGCTTTGTGTTGGAATGAGGTTTTGTTGGTTCCCGGGAATGCGGGTCGGTGCTGCTGGGGTTATTGTGCTGGTTTTTGTTTTTTTCCCCCCTCTTCCTCTTCCCCTCCTCCTCTCCAAAAGCTGAGGACAAGGCTGAGCGAGTGAGGGTTTGTGAATAGTTGCAGGGGGTTGGTTAGTGTGGAGGAGATGGTGGGGGCCGGCGGGAACGGCGGGTGTGGTTGGGCACAGCTATTTTGGGGGCGGGGGCGGGAGTGGGGTTGTGGGGATATGCGGTGGTGTTGTTGACCGCGGTGATGAAGCTTGGCTTGGGTTTGGTGCTGATCTTGCGGAGTGCGGACTGCGGGGTAGGTGCGGGGTTTTTTGGAGGATTGAGTGCCTTGTGTTAGTAGAGCTCTGGATATTTTCGATTCTGGGGGCTTACTGGTGGGCATAATAGGTTAGAGGCTTGTCTCTTTGTGCAAATGGGGAGGGGTTCTAATCCAGTCGTACTGGCAGAAGGCGCAAGCGGTCCGTATTCTCCTCTTTGGGGGAAACTTGATTGAGATGCTTGGTCAAGACTCTGCCTTCTTTGCCCACCCCCCCTCCCCATTTGTGGTAGATATCACAACTGGCTCTCTATCAATGGCCTTGCACCTCTTCAGCCTGGCACCTAAGCTCCACGTAAGTTTAGACAAGATACTTAAGGGCTGATCTAGTCTTAGGCTAGCCACAAGCAAGGGATTGATAAGATTGTAGAGGCGCTGGCAAATTGTGAGGACGATAGAGAATTGGGGATACCGATGCTTAATATACCCGGTTCTTAGGGGCCATCTGCGAAGAGAGCTCATCCTCGAACAGCTCACTTCTCGTCCTTCACACGTCACCTCGTTGAGTAGTGTAGGCGCGTACGCTCCGGATGCGTAGCGTGGCCGCGGGGGATCCTGCACGATCTGCAAGTTTCTACAATTATGCTATAATATGAGGGCCACTTCTTTCCCAGCCCCCAATCTTTAACAGCCATTCCCTACAATATACCAGCCGTGGCTTCCTCCTAATTTCCCCCGCTTCCCAAGGAGGGCAATGTTTATCTTCCATCCTGTCCTTAGATAGCGATGAATCGCAGATTATCCCTTGATACCATCACCTCCGGCTCAGTCCTGAGCACCTAGGGGATCCACGCTCGGGTATATATGTTTTATAGATATAAGCGAGTAGTGGAGCTTAAGGCGATATTTTCTCATTTAAGCCAACTCCATGATCTAACAGAGTCACAAGATATCTTCGGGGCGAAGTACCGAAACACCAGATAGGCGCTGCTGCTGGCCCTAGGAGCACACGATGCGCTGGCAGGTCTGAGGTTTATACACTGTGTTATTCTACATACAACGCCCCAAACTCCGGGCTGTGCTCAGGCTTCCTCAAGAATGTATTCCGCACGGGCAGTCACTCGCCAATAACGAAACGAGCGGTGCGCTCCTAACTAGAGAGTTTAGGCAATCCAGTCGATGAGTGGGCGCCCGCGTGGATATCGTTCGCGGTCTACTTTCGTATAATGCATTTAGATCTTGGAGTGGGGGAGGTGGGCTACAGGCGAGCGCGCTTAGCGTAACCCGTCGGAAACCAATGCGCTCCAATTGAATCTGTTGGCTTTAGGCAACCACCAATCGCAAGTCGGGAGTGGAAATCTTGCCGCCTAGGTGCTACGGTAATAGTACAAGTATCATACCAGCCCTGCTTATTATTCCTGGTCTTGACAAGTGGTAGGAAATGGATAATAATAATCTAAGCTGCGCCCTATGTTAAAACCCGTTTACCCCCATCCCTTTTCCAGAACTCTTCAATACTCTGCAGAAAATCATGGACCCCTCTATCTGCGGTTTCGGGCATTACCGGGACCGTGGCAGTTGGGGCCAAGGTACTTGTGGCCCTACACGGATTCGCGAAGGGAGTTAAGTCGGCACCAGAGGAACTGAGGCTTCTCACCCGAGAGCTAGAGGACCTCTGCGAGATCATGGATAATTTCTGGAAGAAGACGAGAGGGCAAATGGTGAACCGGGGTATCGAAGACAGCTCGGGGGCTATCCTGGATATATTCGTACAACTCAACCAATTGATAATTGAGCATACTGTCACTGAGAAGGATGGATTCCTTAAGAAAGGTTGGAAGCAAGTTAAATGGCATTACATCGAGAAGGACATCGCCGATTTGCGGGTACACTTGAATTCGAACAAGGGGAATTTGCTTGTCGCATTAACACTTGCAAATGAGTGAGTTGCGCCCCTCTTACAAGTAAGGTATATCTATATTTCAATCAAGTATTAATTGAGGGGAAAATGGGCCAGACTTCAGAACGGCCACTCAAACGTGAAATTGGAAAGGGTTCAGGGAACACTCGAGGAAGTCATTGAGAGGCTCCAAGATCACGACATGCAAACCGTAGCTACCTGTGAGAGCTTTACGTTACAAAGATGGCAGGAAGTTCCATCGACGATTGCGCTTTCGTCACGTCCGACAACCCCAAATGGTCAGATCTCTGCTGTTCGTTCGGAGTCTGGAGTACTCTCGGAAGCAGGTTTCTCAGAGCGGAGTGTTCCGATGAGTGCATATCGGTTCAATGACATGGAGACGAGAGGGAAAGCAGTTTTGGTCTCGGACGGAACGCAGACCAAGGCGTATACGGTGAAAGCTCGCGAACAAAAGAAGGGTCTCGATCCGAAGCCTCCGGAGGCGGGGGTTCTTGGGGCGGGATCATCTGCATGTTCTTCCAAACCGCCGACCAAAGCCACGAAACCGGCACCACTTGCCAGTATACCAGAGCCAGAGGAGGGGGGTGAGGTTCTCGATGCCACAGACGACAGCAAACCGAGAATGGCTATAGGTAGCCAAATGTTTATCAAAGCTCTAAGTAAGGAGGAAGGTCCAAAACCACGCGGAGCACTCCGCAGGGCGCAACATCGTCTAAAGAATTTCCGTAAGCCTAGATCTAAGGATGGTTTAAGACCCGCCCCCGAGGCATCAGGAGATGGTGTAAATATGCTCATAACTCCTACGGCGGTGGGTAAACTGCGAAATGCCTCTGTGGGAGTGATAATAGGAACCCCACCGTTGCAGGTGCCGGCAACCCCCCGAAAAACCCCTAAACTTGCGATGGAAAGGTTTTCGCAAGTGCCGGGAACCTCTCAGAATTCGGCGCCCGGAAATCCATCTGGAGGCCCAAGAGATATTCGGAAGCCATCGGTAAGGATCTTATGGTCTAGTGCTCGTACTCTTAACCCTTCTAACCAAGAGATTTAGAGGGAGACATATGCTATATGGCCACCTTATCGTCCCGATGTCCCTATTGCCGGAAAGATACTCTCAGATGATCCGGTCTTCCTAGAAGTAATCGACCCGCCAACGCTATCAAGAGATGATTCCTTTCAGCTCCAAGCCGATAAGCGCGTCCGATTAGTTAGCTACACTGATGGGGAGTGGTTTTACGGCCAAGTTTATCCCGAAGGGGTAGTTACGCAGTTCCGAAGGGCCGAATTTCGACATGCGCACACACCTAGGGACGAGGAAATGCGGATGGAAGAAGAAAGACAAATGCTAGCCTTGTTGAGGCCTGGAAAGTCTACTCGCGTCGAGTTTTTAGAAGATGGGCTAGGCATTGGCGGGAATCACATGTCGAAGAAAACTATGGGTGAAGTTGTAATTTCATCACCGGCGGCACTGATGGAAGTAATATCAGTGCGCTGATTGCCAGGTGCATGTGCTCGGAGCGGCTACGGGGCGGGATTACAGCATATAACTATGCTGCCACTTGGGATAAACATGATGAGATACTCGAGCACGAGTGCCCCGGCCAGCGCTCGGCCATACAGTATTTCTTTTTGTATGATACTCGAGCGCATATTGTAAAACTTGATATATACGGGCATTTTTGGAAACCGAACGCACACTTTATTTCCGAGCGGGCCAGGCGACAAAAGAAGCTGACCCCACCCCAGGCTTCCATACAAAATGCGCAAGTCTAGCGAAACCAAAAAAGCGCGCCGAATTTCATTCCCCAACAAGCAAACCCGACGAAAAATCACCACAAATACTTTCACACATAAAAATTGCCTTTTTTATATATATTTATTTTATTTTCTCTACTCCACCAACCACTAGCAGCAGGCAAACAACGTCATCCAGGCAAAAGAAGGGAAATTATATACAAAGCGCCCATCTCGGCAGTGTTTATTTGTTTGCTCAATTTTTTTCCCCTGGAACTCTAGAACCTGGGACTTTCAGCACAGCCAATGCATTAATACCCTAACTTCCAATCATGCGAATCCCCACGCTAAACTGTGTTGAGGATAACTTTATGGTGGAGCGAGTAGGCCCCCTCCCGGGGTCGTGGAGAATGGGTATTCTATACGGAGAACCCAGAGAGGGTTCGGTTTCTTTCGTGGGCTAGGATCACACTCTATTATGTACTCCTCTCCTTCGGGTTTCTGTCAAATAACTTAAATAAGCTATCTATGCTGTTTCCTACTCTTGCCGTACTAGCACAGCACCCGCCTGCCGGCCTGCTCGTTGACCTACCTAACCTACTCCGAAAATATATATAATGAACCCATATTCTCTCCCAACCGATGCAGCGAGGCTAGGAAGGAAAAACTAGGATATCAATACAAACAAAAAAGGGCCTTACAGATAAGAAATAATCCAACTAAGGTAGCAGTTACGATATAAAAGAAACCTCCCGACTTATTCGAGTGACATTGCATGATGCACTGCTTGCCGCTTCAGCGAAGAAAACCCATAATCATAATATTATGATGCCAACTTCACAATTACACTCCCTCCCCTCCACCTCCGCCACTCCACCCTGCCCCGAGGAAACTAAGATTTTATACTTTGAAATTCACAATATCACAACCAAGCAAAACCCGACCCACCAAACCAAACGCATAAGAGTAAATCACAGAAAAAAGGTACAAATAGAATAACTTCCTCACCCCCCAAAAAAAATCAGAACGAAAACCCGATTCCCATTCCTTCCCTTTCCAGCCACCCAAAGCCAAGTAATTCAAGTAATTCGAGTCACAAAAAAGCGCACACGGGACATAACTAAATGGTAACCAAGTAAATAAATAGATAGATACGAGTGGAAAAAAGAGAACCTATTACCCTCAGATTACAACTAGATGGAGATGGAGATGGGGACCTAACGAACCAAGTGAAGAGAGGTAAAAAGACAAAACCCAATCGCAGAGATAATAAGGGGAAAGAAGGAAAGTGGTATAAAGAGCGTATGGAACGAATGAAGGAAGGAAAGAAAGATATATGTCAAAGGAATTGGATGGAACGGAACGCGTAGCCAAACCTCAAGTAGAAGGGGAAGGGGAAGAAATAAAGGGAACTCCGGTTGATTGTTTGTGCGAAGACCCTGAGGGGAGGAAGAGAAGGTTAAATAGTGAAAAGGTAAAAGAAGCAAGGAAAGAGCTATCCAAGATAGCAACCGTAGCAACGCAGGGGAAAAGGGAAATGAAAAGTTAAAACAAGAATGACGCGGAGTAGAGCAGATTCCAGTATTCCCATCCCGCGACATACAAAAAAACCAGATGACCGAAGAACAAAACATACAGCAAAAATCGATCAAACCGAAGCAAACAAAAGCAGAAACAAGTTCCAGCACAAAGAGAAAAGAAAAGGGGAAACCCCGTCCCGATCGCACAATAACCCCAATTTCATCCTACCACTATAGTGACAACGATACCGACGTCAGGAGCCATCAGATAACCATGCAATCACGTAAACACGTTCATCGCGCCAACGTCATTTATCTAACCCGTGGCGTTCCACCACTGCCCACCCTGCTGTTGCTGCGGTGGCTGTGGACGGTAGTTCTGCGGTGGCGGCGGGTTGCCCAAGTAGTGCTGCGGGGTAGGATTGGAGTAGAGCGGGGGCTGCGGTTGTCCGCCGTGTTGCACATGCATTGCCGGGATCGACTGCGGGTGCGGTTGGGGGTGGTGCTGCTGGGTGTGATGCTGCGGGTGCCCCGGTTGTTGTTGCGGGCCCGGAGATTGGAAGTACTGCTGGGGGATATAGGCAGTACTTGTATGGTTGTTTTGTAGCTGCTCCGGTTTGATGCCCTGGGTAGTCCGTGGAGACTGTTGGGGCATGATTTGGTGCTGCTGCTGGGCCTGTTGTTGCTGCTGCTGTTGGGCCTGTTGCTGTTGCTGGGCCTGAGCCTGGGCCTGCTGCTGCTGCTGGTGGTGCAGGGTTGACAGCTGCTGCGGGTTCATCATGTGTGGCGCATGGAGCTGAGGATGCTGTGGGATCGGATTGTGCTGCGAGGGATGTGGCAGCGGAGGATTCGTAGGTTGTTGCTGCTGCTGCTGCTGTTGGGGACTTGGCATCGGCTGCGGCTGCTGACCGGGTTGATTGTTGATTGGAGGAGATCTGGGCTTAAAATAATTGTTGTTGTACATCTCCTTCCTCATGCCACTACTGGTTCGAAGAACCTTATTGAAATCTGCAGTATTATGTACCTGCTCCATGAGTTGTGCGGGAGCAGCGCTGACGGCACGGTCTTGGTACGGGGGTCCAGTAATCTCTTGCTTGGGACGAGGCACCGAATAGATTTCTTTCAATCTATCTTGACTCTCAGATGCAAGGTGGATCATTGGCAGAGGTGCAAGGGGGACTGGGGCTGGCCCGCCAAGACCTGGTTGGACCATCTGAGGTTGCGGCTGTTGGTCGAGTTGCACAGCATCGTGGGAGTAGATCGGTTCGTGGTGCTGCTGCTGCTGAGCCGCGGCTGCCTGTTGCTGCTGCTGCTGTTGCTGTTGCTGCTGCTGTTGGGCAGCTTGCTCACTGGCTTGTGCGGCTCTTTGCTTTGCCGCACCGGGCCTCTTCTCCCCAGCCGGATCTTCCTCCGTAAAACCTTGTTTTCTGGCCTTGGTTTCCCAATAATCATCTCGCACTCTTCGCCCATTCACAATCACCCTGCTACCAAATTGTCGGAACATACTCTTCGCAGTAACAATGGCAATTTGTCGCGAGCGGTAAGAATAGGGAAGGAGTTCTTGCTGGATGAGATCATCCTTCTCGGCTTGTGTAGCAATAATTTTATAAAGTGACCTATTCTTATTAAAAAGAAGGTACGAGTCTCTGTATCCAAGCACCCTTGCACATTCAGTGGCCAACATGAAGAGCTTGTCTCCACGGTTGGGAACATTGAAAGTTCGGCACTTGTATTCCCTACCATTGCACAAATGTCCGGTCGGGAGCACTTTCTTGTCACCCTCATCATCAGTCTCACGTGGCACATACTCATCACCCTCTGGCGTGAGTTGGTCAGTGGTGTGGTCACGCACGGTCGGTAACGCCTTCACCACTGGTTTAGCAGGGGGTGGTTTGGGTGGAGTCGGCAGTGACCCTGGTTGCTGAGCGGGAGGTTGAATCTGCTGTAATTGAGGGGCACTGACAGCCTGTGGCGGAAGTTGCTGGTGCTGCTGTTGTGGAGTAGTCGCAAGATTTGGACTTTGAGGGACACCGGGACCCTTGTTCTTTGGTGGCCTTCCTCTCTTTCTTCGTTGAGGCGGTTCACCCGCTGCACCTGTTCGGACAAATGAAAGTCAGTTTTTGCTTTTCCTCTTTTGATCTCCATGTGTATTTTGGTGAGCCGCTGTCACGACCGCGCATAATGACATGTCGCGTAATTCATTGATCACCATATTATTTTATCTCCCGTCACCCAGACGAATAACGGGGCGCATATATATATATAATAAAAAAAGTTATTCGCGTACCTGTACCTAAATCATCACCAGCAATAGCACCATCTCGATAGGGCTCAGCAGGCGATCGACTCCGTTTTACACCTCGAGGGCTACTATTAGCTAGCGCGCTAACACCAGGTTTTGAATCGTTGTCAAACTCGGTCGTATTGGACGTCGGTGGTGAGTAGGGGGGGATGTGGGATCCCGTGGAGAGATGAGTTGAGAATGCTGTAGGATTCAGAGTGGCTGGATCAATAGTCCCAGAGCCATCGAGCACGCCGCCGTTATTCAGCATGGGCGACTGACCCGCTGGGGAAAACATGCTTGAGGGGTAGGCCGCGGATGGCATGCAGAAAGGAGTAGAGGGGTGGGTGAGTGGGAGGGGCAAACTCTGGTGCACGAGTATTGAGCTCGGATTGGAGTAAGTTTGACGTGAAAATGGATGAGCAACCAGGACCGGAACCAATCTAACACCAGCCCGACCGACGACGATTTTAGACAAACAAAGCAACCACAACTGATAGCGGCAACGGCACACGAACGATAGGCGGCGTCGGGGTGTCAGAGGGGGTGGCTGGTCTGGCGGCGAGGAGCGGCAGAAGCAAGCAGAAGCAGGCAAGCAACTCAACGGCCGCTGTCAGTTTGGGGTATGGAGGGTGGGTGGGGAGGGGTGAAAGTTGTGGTGGTGCGGAAGCAGTGCACTGACTGGTTCGCTGGAGAGTGTTATGTGGGTGTTGACGCGAAGTGGGCTACTGGGGTGCGTGCGGATGCGGAGGGGAGGGTTGTGGTGGAAGGGAGATGGTGGTGAGGTGTGTGTCTGTGTGTCTGTGGTTGTGGATGGAGGGGAGGTAGGTGGGTGTTGAGAGGGTGTGTGTGTGTGGTGTTTGGAGGGTAGGGGTGGATGTACTTGTGTGCTTGATGCTTTTCGGGGAAGGGGTGGGAAGGGGTGGGGAGGGAGTGGAAGGGCGGTAGGTAGCGGAAAGGGAGGGGGAGTGGTGCAGAGCTGCTCTTTGGGCAAGTTATGGATCTGATTGACAGGAGCGTCGAGATTGGTTGGAAAGGGGGGGCAGGTGGTTTCTTTTCATCTGTTTGCTGCTGGGCGGATGGTTTCTTGCTTACTGGGGGCTGGAGTCCATTGGTTAGCGCGTGTAAGAGTGGTGTGTGAGTAAGTTGTGTGTATGAGTGACTGGAACGGCGTGGGCGGATGGATTGGGAACAAATGGGTGGGCTGCACCGCACAACGGCCGCGGTGAGAGGAACCAGCAAGAGAGAAAAAGAAAAGAAAAGAGGGAAAAAAAGAGGGCCGGTGTGCACTTTTGGTAATCGGTAAGGCAAAGCCAGATAGAAAAAACAAATAACGATGATAATAGTAATAAATAAAAAAACCAAAACTGGTGCGGATTATTGTATGGACAATGGAGGGAAGGGGGGAATACTCGAGTACAGGCGAGAAGAGCAGAAAAGGGTGGCAAAAAAAGGAAAAAACACAGCAAAAAAAAGCAAAAAAGGACAAGAGACTTATGGTGTGTGTAAGACACGATGCGTGTCTCTTGGGAGAGAAAAAAGGTGATGCGTATGCACCTGCGTGCGCTCTGGGTGGGTCACTCAATTTCACAGAGTCGAGAGACTGGACGAAGAGAAGGAGGGGCGGTGATGTGAGGTGAGGTGAGGTGAGGGGGGGTGGTAGGGAAGGGGGAGGTGTGAGGGAGGGGAGGGACAGACACAGCACAAGAAGAGCGGCGGATGTGTGGGCGATGATGTCGGGGGAAACCCGCGTTCCCTTCCTCTCTCTTCTTGGTTTTTCTTGGGATGGAAAAATGTGTGTGTGCTTTCCCTCTCTCTCTCTATGTGCTAGGAGGGGCCGCTGCAGAGTGGCGCTAAACGAAGGTTTCGATAGGGGGGGCCCGGATGCGAGCAAGCCTGGCTCGGAAGCTCTGAAAGGGCAGAACAGAAAGAAAGGCAAACAGGAGTGGAAAAACGGAAAGGGAGGGGTTACCTTGCTAGCAACTCAACACACTGAGTGGGCGCCGGACAATATTGATCGCTGGTGCTTCTCCCGGGGAACCGGCCGCTGCGAGGTCAGAGCAGGCCAAAAAAATAAAATAAAATAAAAATCCACAAAAGGGTGTGATGGGGGTTTGGAGGAAGGAAGGAGGGGAATGGAGGGGGAGGGGAAGGGGAAGGGGAAGGGGGGGTGTGAGAGGGAAAATATGGAGGGGGATGGATGAGTCGGTCGCTGCCTGAGCTGTGATAATAGGAAGGACCGAGTGGGAGAAACTTAAGAAGAGTCAAGAAAACACAAAACTACAGTGAGAAGGGTAATGGAACGATCGGGAGCAGGAAAGTGACTGAGTGAGATAGGCACCGGTAAAGGCGTGAGGAATGGTAAAAAAAGGTGTGCCTCAGTGCCTGTCCGCCTGAAGCAAGAGTGCCCTGGAATGCCTGTGTGTTTGTGGCGGAACCACGATGGCTTGATCAAGAAAATTCCATCATAGTCACTCGCTGTGTCAAACCAGAAAAAATAAAAATAAAAAGGGTAACAAGCCGATTCGAACACAAAAAAAACATATACAGATATCAATAATATCTAAATAAAAAGGAAAAAAATAAAAAATAAAAAAAGTAATCGCACCGTACCAGTATGATATCCAGAGCAAAAATCGAGTACCAGAAAACCAACCACCAAGGGGAGCACGGACGATGGAGCGTTTTTCTTGGGTGGTGTGCGAAGGGGAGGGAGAGGAAGGTTGTCGGTGGATCAAGTGAAACGAAACGGGTGGGGTGGGTGAGCCTGCGTATATAAAATCCGGAAACTTATCATCAGCTTCAGCATAAGCTCTTCAAAGCTCCCATAGCTGAAATTTCCCACGCGAGCGGTCGTCAGCGCAGGGATCTCGAAGGGAAATTGTAACATAAAAATATGAGAGATTGGAAGGCATCCCAGAGGCACAAACTTCTCTTTTTCTTCGCTGCTGCTGCTGTCATGAGAATAAAGGTAAAAAAAATCAACTCCAGAAGTTATTGAAAGCCTACAAAGACAGCACGCTCTCCAGGAATGGGACGCCGGTATCGACTGAACTGTTCGTTCACCACCGGTCATCCTCGAAGGTGAGTGAAATATTCTCTCTCGGGTACTCTAGCTAGATTATCAAGCACCTTCTTTCCAAGCTACGATATGCGGGGCAAATAGGCAAGGAGGGATACAGGAGGAGGGAGTTGGTGCATAAAAAAACGAGAAAGCTTTATTCGAGATGGCTGCCACGAGACAAGCGTACAGTACTGTACGCCAGCCCAGCCAAAGCAAGTCGGACGCGGTCCCATAGAGGGAAGCAAGCTCGCGATAACGGGCTTCACTATCTGTGCCATCGCATCCTATGCCTCTAATCTCCTCGCGCTATCGTCCTTCCCTCTTCTTTCCTTTCTCACCTCCTCCCTTTGAACCAAAAATCACTTTTCAATCTCCTGCTCGAGGACGTAGACCTCCAATCCCTCGTATGGTGCCACCGAGGAAAGAGAGTGGGGAGAAAACACCTCAAATTCGTTCATGAAAAAAAAGGCCCTTTGTTCTCAAATCCCAAAGCGCACCAAAAGACGCAAGGGGTGTTTACTTTTTTCACATGATTTGACTACCGAACTCTGCCCACACGATATGGTACTGATATGTCGGAGGACCGGGGTGGCGCCAGGAACTGCCTGGTCATCCGGAAGTCCACAATGACACATCTCACCAGAAACGACCAACCGGACCCGCACGAACAAAAACGAAAATGAAAGCCATCAAGCCGAAACCGCACGAAACATCAAAGCGAAGGATGGTTTTTTTATTCCAAATATAAGCCATTACCCTGAGCCCGGCAGTAACAGCAAAACTTTCTTAAAGCCCTCTCGCCCGCCTCTTACTCAAAGAAGGAAGGGAGAAAAGATAGGTGAAGGCTAGGAAAGTAATACAGTTGGATATCCAAAGGGCCAAAGGGAATTTACCCGGATAAGTACGTACGTAATTAGTATGCTCTCCTCCGTCTAGCCGGTTGCTCTGTCAGCCTTAAGGAATCTGTGCTTGTTGTTCATGCTGCTTGCGTCGTGTTGCTGCTGGAGTCTGTAGGGTACTGGTACAGGTACTAGTACAAGTACACAGCTCGAGAATTCCGATCGAGGAGAGAATACAAGCCGAAAATGCCATCCGAGACGAAGAGTAATCAAAGAAGGGAGAGAAAGGAGGGAGAAAATTAGAAGCGCATCGCAAACTATATATATAACAAGCAAAACGACCAAACATGATCTCGAAAACAATACAAACATGGTAAACGGATGCAACGGCAGTTCAAACGTGCGGCGTGCGGCCTTCGTTGAGTTTAGTTAGCTATTGAAAACCTCCTTCCCCATGTCATATCGAAAGAAAGGAAAATCGCCACCCAACACCGCCGTCGTCGTCATACAGTTGCAGTAAGTCACCTATAGCACTGCGCCTGAATACTCGTACCGGTACTGTTGGAGCAAGAGGAAGTTCGCTGTTGTGCATCAGGGCTATACACTGCCCCACCTCACAAAGTTCCCTGCGCGGCCTTGCATACCGCAGCATGCACGGATCTGACAGGTTTTTCGTACCCAAGAAACCGTTCCTTCGCAATACCCACTCCCCATGTCGTTATGACTCCCCCGTACACCCCCTTCCACCAAAATCAGTCAAGTCAATCAATCAAGCAAGCAAGCAACCCAACTCCTCGCCTCTCGGATCTTCAAAAGTGAGCTAGATCTGCCATGTGGCTTATTAACAAGCCATTAATCACAGGGTATGCATGATATCAGGGAAAAAAAAGTTACAATTCGTATCATCGTATCGTATGGTGCATATATTGTTGTGTCGAAAACCCCACAAGCAGATAATAAAGTTATAATAGTGTCGCAGAAACCAGTGGATAGCTATCACGGTATTGTTAGACGCCGGCTGCAAGACGAGAACCAAAGCTCGGATCCATGTCATAGGGATACGGTAGGGAAGGAGAGGTGGAGATGCCCGCGGAGCGGAGCTTGAGAGGATGGAGAAGAGGGAGAAGAGGGGGGAGGTTAATCTGTCTGAAACGCTGGGTAGAAGTTTAGATACTTGCGTAACCGCCACAAATCGGTTGATCTGAGCAAGCCACTTTTTCCTTTTCCCCTTCTCCGCTTTCTTGAACAGTGTTGTTGCTCGCTTTTATTTGAAGTGGTTGCACGGTTATGATATGCCTCCTCTCCCGGTATCGTGACCGCAGTAAAAATACTATGCAAAATAACGGTATCGTATACCGGTAATATAATACGCTGTCTCCGTCAGACCTCTAATCTCCGTACTTGGAGACAAAACCCTTCAGAGAGATCAGCGTTTTCCTCATACATTAAAGCTTGAGGCTGCTGAGTGTGTTAGGTCCACTAGTATTCGCAGCTCCGGTAACTTGTCAAACTAAGCCTATCATGGGTCGGTGCCCGCAATTCCCGCTGGTGATCTGATAGTCAATAATTTGTGATCTGATAGTGGGCTGTACGAGATTTTACGGTACTTGTTGCGGGCAAGGAGTATCCGAAAATAGGGGCTTATGGGCGCTCAGATACGCGCTGATCTTTTGCAATATATTTTGTTAATCCCTATTTTCGGGTACTGCATGCTATCCGCACGGTATGGGTATTAGGAAATGGCCTTGCCCATAGTCGATTTGCTAGTCATGTGTTCCATGGGATTATTGGGAGAATACTATGTTGTGATATTGCACGATAGAGTTTGATGTCAACGACCAGTAATTATGACAATTGGGAATATCATATGTTGGTGGAGTGTGTGGTTGGTTGGACGTGTGAGTGCAAATTGGGGGCGGGAGGTGCTTGTGGAAATGTTTCGGAGGTCGAATCTAGAAAGGTCCATCTCTCCGTCCGGATTAATCCCCCATTCGCCAGGGGTGGGGGACATTCGACCTCTTTTCTGCGAACGCCTGGAATGGTTTTTTATTGTTCCTATTACCGGTATTTCTTTCTGCCTGTCAAACAAGAAGTTCTCTCCTACGTTCGTCTCAATTTAATTATCACGATCATGACATCAGCTTTTGATCCGGACTAGTCAGGGTGACAGGCAGGTTGAGGCAATGCCAGGCAGTCGAGTTCAACACGCGTGGGATATGACTTGGCATGTATTATAGAAAACGTAAAACCTCACTTCACTTCTTGAGCAGATACACCGCAACTACCTTACTTCTGTCAGTCTAATAATCTGCCACCCCCAATTTAGTTGAACCCCATCTCATCTCCTTCGTTTACGATCTCGAAGCGAAGCGAGACGTCGACTCAATCACGCACTTCTAGCTTGGCTTCAGAAAAGAAAGCCAGCAAGCAAGAGGAAAAACCTCAACTACCGAAATTGATCGGTACAAACTCCGGCCGGGACGGCGACAAAAAAAACGTGGGAAAAAATACCTCCAAAATCACGCAATGCAGTTTGAATATCAAAAGATCAACTCGTAAAGCTTTCCCACCGCTCGAAGAAAGCAGGAAATAAGGGACAATGATGACCGATAAACTAGTATGTGTCCGATGAATAAAGGAAGAAGCAGAGAAATATGAAAGGGGGGGAAGGAAATTTTCAGCGTGCTCAATACTGGTTAATGCACGGCGATGGGAGCAACCCCCATACCGCATCGTCATCATCATCATCACCATACATCAGACGAAAAAAAGAAGAGAGCTCAAGCATTGCGACACAGCGCAGTACCGAAGGAACCAACAGAACCTGAAAGAAACAACACCGGGGCATCGCCTTGAGGACGGACTTTAGCAAACGATGATCCTACATATCAGGCTATAGGTACCGTCACTGCAATCATACAGCGCGCACGGCAGTCTACCTCTACAGTGCATACAGCAACCCTACGACACTAAAACCACCACCACAAGAAATTCAAAGCTTATACTAACCCCTAGCGAGAACCGAATTCCCCAAGGTTCTGAGGGCTCTGAAGAGCGAGTTAGATCCCCTACGCTACACTACGATACCGGTGCTCGTAGACCTGCGCTGTGCTCCGCATTGACGATATCGACGTTGACAAAGATCAGGAAGAAAACGCTAGTCGACCTGCCTACTAACCCTACCTCTCCACCCTACAACCCAGAATAAAGCCGGAACCTCAAGAGGGAGGAAAAACTCCCATCACACATAACTCGACGTCGTCCTCGAACCAATTATTCCACCACGACCATGCCCGATCCCATCAGAATCGCATAGCTACCTCTTTATCGGCACCCAGTTCAATCACACCACACACAGCTACCACCAGGTTCTCCTCCCGGCAGTCCTGAACGGGCAGGGTGCTCGAACACGAGCATCCTCATTAGAAACGCAATGCAAGACGCATGTGGGTATGATTCGAATTGTCGTTTTTTACTTTTTCTTTCAAGTATGTTTTTCTTTTCTTTCCCCCGGCCCGGACTGCTGCTGCTTCGGACATAAGTTATCTTATTCCTATGACACCATACGAGCGCTTTGCTATACGTAGGCTACCATATCGGCTAGTTAAGTTAGTTATGATTTGGCGCGGCGTTGTGTCCAGGTACCGGTATATAGTATTCTACGGTTTGGACTTTTACGTTCATGCTTCCTCCTTGAAAGCTCGTGTCGCGGGGTGAGATGTGACGAACCAGCGGGGTAAGCTCGGAGGGAAAGCCAAAAGCGGGGAGAAAGGTAGGTGTCATTGGCGCCGTAAGTGCGCAAGCCAGCAGACGGACAGCGGGTTCAGCGGTTATGCAATGGTTAGTTACGATAGTATCATACCGAACAATCACTGAACCAAACTTTCTCAATCACCGCTTTTCCCTCCCACTTGTTTACTTCGCCAGATGGTAGGGTCTATCGTAGTGACACTCCCTCTCTTTCCCTCTCCTCCGTTCCTCCGTCCCTCCGTCCCTACTCAAGCAGTATGCGAACCCCCCAGGATCACCGAAAAAACTCGCTTACCGGTATCTAACCCGGGCGCCCAGACGAAAGTGGCTCGGGAGTCTGCCATATTCAGGGCATTTCCATCTGTCAGTCTCTCTCCTTCGGTCGCACTATTGTGTACTCGAGTGCTGGTATCTCTTCAACAACCTCTCCAGCACAGGCAGAGGTACCGGACGGTGCTGTTGAACTTATGTCCCCATCAAAGCGCTCGTACTACCGCCACACTGGCGAATGGGCGGCAAAGTATCAACCCCGCCCCCAAAAAAGCAAAGGAGCTGCCGCAAAGTCCTCAAGTACTCGAGTACCAGGACCGGTAGATCACTACCACAACCACAGCAACTATTTTCGTCTCCCCCCCCCACCTCTTTCCGATGGTGCAGTTCCGGTATCGGTAATAGAAGACCGCAACGGCACCCGAGTATTGGCAGTAAGGAAGGGAGGTACCCCACCACACACACCAGGACCAGAAGAAAGAAAGAAGGAAAAGAAAAGCAACAGCAGCACACCAAGCGCCCACCACACAACCACACCCATGCAAACCACACTTGCACGAGTCCTCCCTTCTGCATGCGACCGGCACAAATGATACGCTACCACACCCCCCTACGATAGGTAAAACGTGAGAGCGAGAAAGAGAGAGATAGAGTAAAATCAAGCCAGCATCACGTGATTTCGTAATAACCAGATACAGTTTCCACCTCACCCACGACCGAAGACGAAACAGGGCCGGCGATGAACAGGGATCCATTATCAGTAGTTTTTTGTAACCCTAACCTTGACAGTTTCCTTTTTTGCCCACCAAACACCCCTGTTCGTCACCCACCCAGTTTTGTCGTGGACTGTGGCACCACAGCAACTCAAATCATTAAACACAAGTGCTGTGTCATTGGAGTTGCCTCCTCTGGTAAGGTCCGGTGTTTTTTCTTCTTCTTTTCTTTTCTTTTCTTTTTTGTCTCTCAGAGGGGCTGAGCAGCCCTCTTTTTCTCTCTCGCAGGGTTTTTTCCAAAGTAGGGAATTCTCGACTACATAGCACACAGTACTAGTACAATTATGATATCTGACTTTCTACAGTATCGTGCCTTCCTAGCAAGCAAGCAAGCCACACTATACCAGGCCATGCCATTCTCCAGCACATACCCGCTGGAGCTTGTTCACATCAGATCGGAATAGAGAGCCTAGCAAGGAAACCCCGATTTACTGGAACACGCGTCCATCCACTGCCACCACTACCCCTCCCTCAACACCCTGCGCTCCGGCACAAATGTGCGGTTTATCGGAATGTGTGCTCGAGTAAGCCACTACTTTATGATCCACAGTGCGGTATCATAATATTCAAAAATAAGGAAGAAAGCTCTACCGTACTGACGGTAAGTCCCGGTGATCACATAATATCACTCGGATGTTCTTATCTTATTATTATTTTCTCTCTGAAGAGGAGGGGGTATGTAGGCTTTTCTCGAAAAGATGGTTTATAGCCGGAGTTTTTGTTGTTGTGATAGATGAAAAGTAGCCGGAATGTGGAGGGGTATCGGTGGGAGGGGGAAGGTGGGAGGGAGGGTCCATGGTTCCGGTTTCGGCCGTGGGCTGCATGAGTGCCATGAGATAGTGCGGGAGGAAGGGTAACGTTTTGGAGTTATGGTGGGCGGAAGGATGGAGGTAAGGTGAGTGGGGGTCGAGAGGGTTCGATATCGTACCGTGCGTTGCGTGGAGTCCATGATAGACCAGACATGAGGCTTGATAGAGTGCGAAACGATAAAACTCTTTGTTGTCGGCAGTTAGACTACCACAATGTCGTGGTATGATAGCCCAAAGCCAAGCATGCCGTGACGGCCCAGATGCCAAGCAGATCGGCCGACCAAGACCACTCATATCAACAAGGCCCTTCATAAAAGATAAAAAAACCAAGGGCGGAAAAGAAATGAAAAGAAAAAGGCCGCCAGGCTAACTGACTAATTGAAAAAAAAGCCATTTCTAACTCCTCGCTTGTTCCCGTATTTATCTGCCGGTGGGTTGAATCAATCCTAGACCGCCATACCCAACATGCCCTATCGGAAAGCTCCCCCTTCGGGTGGGGATGTGGGACTACTGCTATCGTGCTATCATAGCCAGCTAGGCCCGGCTCGTCAAACTCGGGAGAAGATCGTTTTTGGCGCGCTCGGTACCCCGCAATCTTGTACGAGTACGATACCAGTACGAGTATGTCCTCCACCACACACACTCCCCTGACAGACGATAGGGCACGATACTCGTAATGTCCTGACGTTTGTGAACACAACTGCTATTGCATACCGCCAAAATTCAGCTTTTTTGCCCTGATCTTGGCATCATGCAATAGCAGTTGTGTTCACAAACGTCAGGACATTACGAGTAGAGCATCCCCGCCGGAAGGCTTCGCTCCGTCGGTCTCGTCTGGAGGGGAGGGAGGGAAGAAATTTCCTTCGTCACACTAGACTATCAGAACCTGATTGGTCATCATATTGATTGGTAAACGCTTGGGTGTCAAACTTGGTCTAAGGTCCCGCCCTCGGTACTTTTACTTTCCATACAGCATCGGCAAACACTGCCGGTCGAAGGGGCTTACTGTGGTCCATATGTTTTTTTTGTCAAAAGCTTCTGAGACAGAGGTTATCAGCCTCCGAGCTCCCTGCCCAAATGAGGGTGTTCGAACAGATAACACCGTAACAGTTATTATCAAGCTCTCGTTGGCTGCTGGGAAAATGATCCCGTAGGAACCCCTTCGGTTCGCTATCTCTCTCGCAGCCCTCTAATCTCTGGATTTAGGGACGGGAGCACTTAAGAAGGGCTAGTGCTTTCCTCGCACGGTATCCTAAGTTCTTTGGATGTGTTGAGTCTCATTAACTGGCTTTTGCAATTCCCCTTTGCCTACCAAACCAAACCTACCGTTGGCTGGCGCAGCGATCTCCACTGATAAACCGCTAGCGAATCACAAGAGCTCTCACGCTATTGCCTTACCATGGACGGTCTCAAGCCACTTTACTCTCGGCAGATCGGAGATTTTCGACAGAGAGTGTGATTTGGCGGTGGGGCCAAAATGCTTCGACTCGGGTACTGCAATACACCTGACAGAGTGTCATACAAATACAGTGCAAATCCCCAGCCCCCCCCCCGGTGAACAGCCTCTTACCAAACTGAATTAGATTAGCATCGCAACCAATCGATCCCAATCCTACCAAACATCCCATAATATGCGTCAAACAAGTAATCTCTCCGGCGAAATCATATCCAGGACTATCCCTCCACCGTAGTCTGCTTGTACCTGTGCTAGTACAGGTACTGTTCTTACACTCGGTCATCATACGAAGCCTGGGCCTCCAAACCAAGCGTGATAACTCGGGTTTATCGCCGGCCCATGTCCTCCCATCAACTCGTTCATTCATTCACCCACACTTTGACATCGACTGTTTGGTCCTATATCGTGTCATGCTCGTTCATGCATAGAAACATTCATGCGTGCATGCATACAAACTCGGTACATGCATATATCCATGCATTCATACATAAACTACGGTAACCAACTCCGCTCCGGGAGCTACATTGCTAGTACAAACCAGTACGGTGCTCGTAGCAAGCAAGAGGTATCCGAAAACAGGGGTGGTGAATATGAATAGGCGCTCAAATGCTCTGCCTACGGATCTTTTGCCATACACTTTGCGAAACCCTGTTTTCAGGTACTTCTTGCTTGCTACTATATGTACGAGTACGTAGCCCTCTCTACGCATGTTACGTAGACAGATGGCCGGACGATATCCCGCATCTTGGTAGTATCTTATGGCGCAGGAATATACGGTTTTACCGCCCGAGGGCTGCCGGCTGGAGAGGAACTCGACTGGTATATGTGTGGATGGGAGGGCTTGGTGTCGTTGAAAGAAGGGGAGAAGCGAGGGAAGGTGGAAAAACGTGGGATTTCGGGCCGAGATGTTTTGGATTCCGCGTTGCGGCACAGTGGGCTACATAATTTCGGATAGCGAGGAAGGAAGGGTACAGTGGGTTGAAGTGGCTTGACTGGGGTGGGGGTTATTTGGTATGACAGGTGGATACAATTATTAGGACGGTCAGGCGAGATGGGGATGTCAGCGTCTCATCTCCTAAGTACCGGTATGGTGCTTGTGTCTGGGAACAAACATCTGAAAATACGGCCATTGTTACACAATAATCCAACCAGTGAAAGCAAACCTGTCTCATTTTGGGATATCATACTGACACAAGCACCAGGCGATTTCTAAGCATTCGAAATGGGAAAAAGTGAGTGATCCAGTTATGGCATAACCAATGCCTCTGCCGGTCCCCAATATTGTGGGGGTAGTCGTAACCCACTCCTTTAGTGAGATACCGGTAACTCACATTCCAATTACCGTACTTTAAAAATCGCCGATTAGTACCGCGGTAATGACTTGAAGACGCTCATTTCGTTTCAATGGCATTAGTACCGCACTCAGGCTACCCACCTATCAAACGGGAACACCTGTGCGCAGTATGGCTGCCTGTGGGAAATCAGCTATACAAGAACAAGCACAAGCACAAGCATAGCAACCCCCCCTCCCCCGCGAAATATAACTTGCCTATAGTCTAAACAGAAACACTCACTCAATCCATTACATAACCCCCGGGGGGCGTGCACCTGCCCGCTGGTCTCACGTGCCATCTCATCCCATACCTACTCCACAGGACACCCGGAGCCCCGGAGCCCCGGAACCTTCCTGACACCGCACTTTACCGCACCTATAACCTTAACCGCCCTCTCGCTCGTATTTACCCAGACCTGAAATCCAGAGTATATTATGATAATAATATTACAGTATCAGCATACCCCACAATACAAAAGCTTCCCTTGTCTGCAACTTCGCCGTGGCATACCGTACTTGTATGTATCCGGAGGGTTCTCCGCCCCCCCTTCGTTTGTATAAAGCCACCCAGCTAGCTAGCTAGAGCTCCCAAGTGCCGAAAACTTTTTCCAAAAAAAGTGAATGAAGAAGGAGAAGAAGTAAAGCGGGGAAAACTGTCGCGGGGGTGGGGTAGGTAGGGAAGGGTGGAGGAGGGGAGAGGGATCTACTGCCATCGGCTCTGGTCGGCGTAGGCCCCGACGTTAGCATCGGTCGGGATTCATGGTGGCTTTGGTATGGGGATTACTGGTGGTATCAGGTATGTACGGAGTGGTTAATACTGATGCGTGAGAAGGAGAAGAAGAAGAAGAAGAAGAAGAAGAAAGGCCTACAATGCTATGGGATGCCTGACGGAAAGGACGCATAGGTGAGCATGGTATCATACCGGTAAGCTCCGATATGTCTCCTAAAGAAGGTTCTTACGGGATGAGTCTTCACGGGAGGCGGGGGCGGGGGACGGCACTGCATTGCACCGGAGATTCAGGCCACCCCACTTGTACGTAAGCACCGTACATTCATTCTTCTATCATATCATATCATACCCGGCGCCTCTGGCTTACCGTATCTATTATAGCTGAGGCAGTATTGGCGGCCTAATCCCACCACCAACTAACCACCATAACTACCACCGCCTCTCAAGCCGCCTTCAAGAAGGAAAAAGAAAAAAAGAGAAAGGCCTGTATTCCATCCCATTCCTTCGATATCCCCTCCCGCGCCTGGGCTCTTCCGATATCACCTTACTTTTATATAATAGTAATATTTCACTCGACTCTACCAGCCACCCTGCCGGCCCTCCCGAAAACCCGAGTGATGATTCGTGCATGCACTGTCTTGGTGAACCAGCCAACCAACCAACCACAAGCAAGAACCTCCCGCCATAAGTTACCCCCATAGATAGACAACTTCAAAACTAACTAACTGACTAACAATCACAAGCTAGACATCACTTTCGCGCTCTTGCTTTTGTCATCTACCGTACTTATGCTTATAACCCGCCGGTACGGAACGGTACCACATGCAAGTTACACACGAAAAACCTGCATAAAGAACAGATTGCAAATTTGATCGGCGGTTACCCTGCCTGGCTGGAGTACGCCAGAAACCTTATTCTATTCGGATGGATGGCTAAGGGAAAGGTGGACAACCGCGGTATATATCAGAATTTGTGGGTATTACGCATTCGCAATGTGAGGATGACTCCAGTCAGCGCCGGCAAGTTGTTATGAGGTGGAATTCTATGGCGAAACTTTATTTTGACAGCTGAGGATTGGAATACAGTACAGTTTTGTTTTTTCACTTTTGTTTCTGTTTTTTTTTGAGGGGGGGGAGGAAAGAGGTAGTGCGTCGTGCGGGAAGTAATTGAGCTGGAGTGCAAGAGAGAATAATAAAACTGCAAGAGTGAACGATTGAAGGAAGAGGAATAAGCGATGGCATTACCGGGTTTTTGGTATTAGGTAGCCGGATGAGAGAGAAAATAAGTAACCAAGACAATGGTAAGTTAAAGGAAAAAAGAAGGAAAAAACTATGATATATCAACTACCCGCCCGCCTTCACTATTTTCACCAACCCTAGCGCAATCCACCAGTGAGTTGGAACCCGGCAAGTCATCATCGTAATCAACATCGTCGTAAAAAGAGAAAAACCCCCTACCCTTCTATAATAACCTCCTCACCTCCATTAGAACCCCCGGAAAGCACCTCTAATACTCATACCTCTGCCTCTCAAACCCGGTCCCGGCGCCTCCCATCCCTCCCGCTCCCCCGCCCGGTCCCTTCCCGGCAGCGGCGGCGCTGACGCCCTCATTAACCATCTCGACGACCTTGAAGAAGTCGCTCTGGGACCTCTGCGGCCCACGCTGCCACACCCAGATCCCGCCGCCGACTACAGCGACAAACAGGAGCAAGCGTAAAGTGGTGATGACGACGGAGTAGATCCAGCGACTAGCCATACCCAGGATCGCCAGTGAGAGGTAGACGATCACGAGGAGGAGAGCGATGTTCATCAGATCTGGCTGCGAAGTGGCGTACTGTTTCAGGGGGTTGACCAGGTGAGTCTTGAGCGACGTTGTGTAGCTGGTGGCGCTGTGTGCGATGTTCATGACGTAGAGGAAGATTTCGTCCATTTTGTTTGTGAAGTGATTAGAGAGGTGTGCGGGTGCGCGAGCTTTTTGTTTGTTGTTTGTTGAGCTCGGGGTAGCGGTGGTGGGAGGTTGCTTTTATCGCGGGAAGAAAAAAGTTGTGTTGGAGGGTTTGGGGATTGGTGGTTTAGACCTGTTGCCGGACTTGGAAGACGGGCGAATTGATGAGTACGCGGCGGCAGATATTAGAGTGTAAGGTGTTTGAGTCTCAATTTAGAGGGAAAAGGGTAGTAGAATAGCTGGGTAAGTGGGGAGATTTAAACAAGACGAGAATAATCTGGTCAAAGGAGGTGTTGTCGTGTGCTGTTGTACTGTTGTGTTGTCGTTTCGTGTGTTTTCCACAATGGTAGAAGAGAAAAGGGAAAGAAGGAAAAAGAAAATAAAAACAACGTTGCCAACTTTTATCGGTTAGGCGGTTAGCTTCCTAAAGCGGATTTACAACCTTTTCAATTAACAATCACATTGTGCTAGCACGAGTTATTGCGTTCACGGAAAATCACTCGAAACAGGGTATTGGGCATCAAAGATGTTTGTTATGGACCCTTTTATCCGTGGCCAACCACTGTTTCCCCTAAACCACCCTACGAGATATGATACCTAGAAGTATGTGGTCCGGGCGAAGGACAAAGGAAAAGAGAAAAGTGCATTTAGCTGCAACAGAAATAAGAGCTCATTTTATGGTATTATTGAGAAAAATGAGAAATTAGAGAGCCTCCCCATCAAGCAACTTCTGGGCCCCGTACCTAGAATTTTCTATTAATATTTGGACTGCTTTAGTGGGAAAAAGGATATAACTTACTTTTTGAGGCGGATCGCCTGGACCGAAATAAAACCGGTAGTGTCAACCGGCGCGAACGAGGTACCGATCTCGTCCATGGAGCTCTCAGCCATGTCGTAAAGCTTGCTGGTCTCGCTGCTCCTTCCAAGAATTATTAAGGAGCCTTTGTAGACCCGGCAGCGGACCTTCCCATTAACAGCCTTCTGGGAAGAGGCGATAGAATCCTCGAGGAATTCACGTTCAGGCGAGAAGTAAAGTCCGTTGTACAAGATCTTGGAATAGTTGAAGGTCACAAACTGATCCCTGAGAGCTCTGATCTCCTTGTCGAGAACAAGGCCTTCTAAGTCCACATGAGCAGAGCGGAGAATAGTCAAACCAGGAGTCTCGTAACATCCACGGGATTTCAATCCAATGAAGCGATTCTCAACAATATCAATCCTTCCAACACCGTGCCTACGAGCGATGGCATTGGCGGCTAAAAAGAGATCCAAAGGCTCGGAGACTACCTTGCCCCCCTCATACTCGAGCTTCGAAGGAAGTCCCTTTTCGAAATGGACGGTGAAATCCTCCGGAGTGTCGGGAGCATCGAGAGGATCAGTTGTCAATTTCCAAAGATCCTTGGGAGCGGTCTCGTTAGGGTCCTCAAGAATGCCGGCTTCGTAGGAGCAATGAGCAAGGTTTTCGTCCATAGACCAGGGCTTGGCCTTGGTTTGAGAAACAGGAACGCCGGCCTCCGCGGCATAGGCAAGTAAGTCATTACGGCCAGCAAATCTGTTGTAAAACTCGGGGAGCCGCCACGGTGCAATAACTTTGATGTCTGGCTTCAAGGCATAAAACGCAAGCTCAAAACGAACTTGGTCATTTCCTTTGCCGGTACACCCATGAGAAACGAGTGTACACCCTTCCTTCTCAGCGACGGCAATTTGCCCGCGAGCAATAACGGGTCTGGCAAGAGAAGTTCCTATTGCAAGTCAACATTAAATGGAAATTAAAGATGATCGGGAAGCTGTGGTAGAGGATAGCGTACCCAAAAGGTAAACATTCTCGTAAATTGCATTGCATTGGATAGCAGGATAGCAGAGCTTCTCAACAAACTCTTTGCGAAGGTCGACAATGTGCACGGAGGAGGCCCCAATTTTCAAAGCCTTTTCCTTTGCAGCTTCGAAGTCCTCTTCTTGACCAATGTCGGCCACTGGATTTCACAAGTTAGAAGATTTGACGAAACGCACATAAGTTAGCAAACGTGGAGACTTACTGAAACAGACAACTTCGTAGCCCTTTTCCAGAAGCCAAGCTAGAATTTTAATTAACGAATGAACTGTAGGGACTAATCAATGGGTGTAATACCAAGGATACACGAAGTATCAAGTCCACCGCTATCAAGAGTGAGTCAGTATGGGAAGAAAAAAAAGCTCTCGGAACTCCATTTTTTATGTATTCAATTGAGTGTAATTGAGTGAGAGCGACTGGGACTGTTGTTTCTCTTTCGAAAACGAATAACCCGAAATTGGTAACTACTCACGAGTATGCAAGGCAAACCTGTAAAAAGTCAATAATTGTTAGTGGGAACAATTCAGAGCGAGAACCAAACTATGGCAGAGGCTGTGGAGGACCGAGGGGGGTGAAAAGATGGAGACAGGCAGGAATTGTAGGAGTCAGAAAACAGGGAAAAAGGGAAATCTAACTAGGAGTCGAGTACGGTAATGAGAGATCAAAAAAAACACGGCAATAACTAGCAACAAGTATATGTGACGAAAAAGTGCCTGGCAGAAGCAGTGGGAAATGAGAAAAATAGCGGGAATTGTGACCGCAAGCATACCTTTTCTTTGCTCATGGTGGTGGTGGCGGTGGTAGTACTAGTGTTGGTCGATGTAAATGTGCTGAGAAAGCCTGATGTTACGAAGGAGCTGGGAGAAATTGGAGACAAAGTACAGGTGGGGGGTGGCTGTCAATGAGAAAGGAGAGAGGAACGGAGGGAAGAAAGAGGAGGGAGGAGGGCGGTGGGAGAGGGGAGGGCGAAGGGTAGGTGGGATGGAAGGAAGGACTACTGAGGAGGCTGCAGAGCAGAAAAAAACTTTGGTGGGGCAACCTGTCGCTTCTACCCCGCCGCAGGCCGAACGTTGGGGATCGAGCCCAAATTTATCCTTGAATGCAGGGTAGTTTGCGCCGGAGAAACAGACGAAAGCTTTTCGCGAAAATCTTTATTCTCGAAGACGGCACACGGCATGATGCTTAACCAGGCATGCAAAAAATCACTATTTCGGCTCGTGTTCAATGAATTCTTGTTTCTGGTGTATGATACTTTACTTGGTATTTTGCCGGTTCATTTTGCATTGCTGCAAAATGAGAATGGCTAAGTGAATCCTTGGCCAATTGGATAAATGGGATCTACAAAGGGCAATTGAGAGTAGAGCAGTTGATTAAATAAAGGACGCTGCCAAATAGAGCTGCTAATAACGATACGAGGGGAAATGAAAGATGAGGGATGTTCGAAAGACCAAAGACAATAGCAACTCCCCTTGAACACAATCGAACCAACAAATCAACGGCTCGAAACTTATTCAAAGACACGAAACAATACATTGTTGGTATTCCCAAATCATACCGACTTTTTGAAGTTGCCATCCCACTTTTAAGCCTCCTCTTCAGCAGGCAATTCCTCCTCGTAGGCTTCACCCTCGTCGTCAGAGACGGTGGCATCTTGGTACTGCTGGTACTCGGAAACCAAATCGTTCATGTTGGATTCAGCTTCAGTAAATTCCCTGAAAACCCTTATCAGCACGTGACCTCAAAAGTGGCAGCGGTGGTTATGGATAAGGCTTACATTTCGTCCATCCCCTCGCCAGTGTACCAATGCAAGAAAGCTTTACGCCTGAACATGACGGTGAACTGGTCACCAATACGCTTGAAAAGTTCTTGGATGCTGGTAGAGTTTCCAATGAAGGTGGAGCTCATCTTCAATCCCTTGGGAGGGATTGAGCATAGGGCAGTGAGAACGTTGTTAGGAATCCATTCAACAAAGTATGATGAATTCTTGTTTTGCACATTATGCATTTGATCCTCGACCTCCTTCATGGAAACCTTTCCACGGCTATTGGTTGGCAGTAGTTAGTTTCGATTTATGGTCGTTCGAGTGGGGACAGCACTCACAAGATAGCAGCGCAGGTGAGGTAACGACCATTGCGGAAGTCGGATGCAGCCATCATGTTCTTTGGGTCGTACATTTGTTGCGTGAGCTCTGGAACGCTGACGGCACGGAACGAGTGGGCGCCACGAGAGGTGAGAGGCGCAAATCCAACCATGAAGAAGTGGAGACGTGGGAAAGGAACCATGTTGACAGCCAATTTGCGGAGGTCAGAGTTAAGCTGTCCGGGGAATCGGAGAGAGGTTGAAACACCGGACATGACGGCAGAGACCAAATGGTTAAGGTCCCCGTAGGAAGGGGCTGAGAGTTTAAGAGTACGCATGCAGATATCATACAGGGCCTCGTTATCAATGCAGAAAGTCTCATCCGAGTTCTCGACTGTTTTCTGCGGTTAGTGTTTGCCTAATCCAAGCAACTGCTTCTGGTCCTTACCAAGCTGGTGTATCGACAGGGTGGCGTTGTATGGCTCGACAACGGTATCCGAGACCTTGGGTGAAGGAACGACGGAGAAAGTAGCCATCATTCTGTCGGGGAACTCTTCGCGGATCTTGGAGATCAGGAGTGTTCCCATACCAGCACCAGTACCACCACCAAGCGAATGGGTAATTTGGAATCCCTGCAGACAGTCGCAGCCTTCGGCCTCACGACGAACAACATCCAATACTTGGTCGACAAGTTCAGCGCCCTCGGTGTAATGGCCCTTGGCCCAGTTGTTACCGGCACCGGATTGTCCAAAGACAAAGTTGTCAGGCCTGAAGAGGTTTCCGAAGGGGCCAGATCGAACAGCGTCCATGGTACCTGGCTCCAAGTCGACCAACACAGCACGGGGAACGTATTTGTTTCCAGAAGCCTGGTTGCACAACAGTGAGAAAGGTGTGGCTGAAATCGAAAAATACATTATCATACACCAACCTCATTGAAGTAGACATTCATACGCTCGAGTTGCAGGTCACTCGTTCCGTTGTAACTGATAGGATTTCAGAACACCATTGGTCATATTGGGGGTCGGAAGCAAATGGCAACTTACACACCCGACCCATCGAGTCCATGTTCTCCACTGATCGTTTGCCTACAATCAAAAGAATCAAGTAAGAATCCTCTCTCTCGCTAGGTGAGGCTTGATAGATCTGGTATGAATTCATACCAGAAAGCAGCACCAATCTGGTTACCACACTGACCGGTTTGCAGGTGGACGATTTCGCGCATTTTGATTCTATAAAATGTTTTGGGAATCGTTAGTTACACAAGGATAACGGAATAATAGATAGCTGATTGTTGGCGTCTGGGATAGTGCTTGGAAAACCTAAAACGCGTCTCTCTGGGGGCAGGCAAATGGAGGACTTACGACTATAGGGATGACTGATTGGTGAATCGGGTGAGTAAACGTAAAATTGAGATTTGTCGATAGAAGACACTGTTGAGATGAAGGAAGAAGGAAGGAAGAGGAGGAGGGGGAAGGAAAGGAAGGAAAGGGGGTTGTTGTACGTTAAGAATTTGTCCTCTGCCAACACCACGCTGGGGGACTATCGCCAATCAGGGAAGGGGCAGGGTTCAGCTAGCCGCACCACGCACGGGACGCTTGGAGAGTTCTCTCCCCTCACGCATGCATTGCTGACCGCCGAATGGATGGGGAAGTATATGGATGAACTTGCACAAATGGCGATGGCCACCTTAATTAATTGGCTGGGAAATATCGTACAAGAACCTTCCGTTGGTAATGTTGGACCAGCCTCGAGGGCACAACGAGGTGGACTGGGGCTAACTTAACTACTGTATCAACGAGATGGCTTTTAGTAGATATCTTGAAGTATTGTGCTAGTAAGCCTCAGGTATCCTATTCTACTCTAGCCCCGTATGGTTGCAATTAAGTGAGTGTTCCATTACCCCTAAGCATTATGTGCTGTTTTTCGTACATCAATTACTAGTACCGTCGTTCATTTGCTGTTTTGTTTATTCACCGATATTTGATGTGCTCCTATTTCCGAGTGCAAGGATTAGCTCGAATTTATACGGTAGAACACCAGTGGTCGAATGCTGTTGTTGCGCACCCCAACAAATCCCAAAACGTCTTGCGAATATTGCCATAACAATAACATTGCTACTGCACCGCACTGCACGGTATGTATTATACAGCTGTCACCATAGGTCAAATCGCAATCCGGACAACGGGGGGGGTTAGGCCATGCGAGGTTGCTTAACGATGAAGAGAAGTCGAGTTAATGGGGTCAGAACAACTGATTAAGATGGCTGCTCAGCAGTTTAGCCCCGGCCTTGTACTTGCGCCACCGAGTTGAAGTCGCTCACCTAGACACAGAAATTGATTAGTAGGCCAATCACATAAAGGGATGCCTTATGGATTACCGAGGTTGTTAGATTTTGGTTGTCCGTACTGATGGGTGGCCCTTACTCCAAGCTTTAGCTGGTGTTGGATGTCAACCAACGAGTGACTGCACATGTATAAAGTAGTCTGCTGACAGATCCTAAGCTGCTCAGATTACTGGGATATAACCTGTGATAGTTTTGTAGTTCTTTCGAGGTAGAATGAAGCTTATCATGGGGGATTCTCTCCAGGAAAAAAACGAAACAAAGTTTTCGTCGATAACTTGCACCGCAAATTATGGTTAAACCCTTAGTTTTTTTTTGTGATATCATACCAATGAGGGTACGCCAAGCTGAGCTCTCTAGATACTTGTTGCAACACAGCCTCAGCTCTTAGCTTTCAACAACAATCGTCATCACCAACCTTAACTTCCACGAGTCTCAGAAATTTCTAAAGCTCTATCATGTTTACCATCAGAGTTCTCCTATGGGTGCTCATAGTTTTTAAACAAGTTTTCACTGTGTCTGCGGACCCCATTTGCATGACTAATGGACCCTCATTGACCTATCCAAGCCCGTCCATAGCTGGCGGGTATACCTACCAATTGCTGACGAACCAGCTGAAACGCCCAAGAAATCTTGTCTTTGATACGAATGGGAATCTCCTCGTTTCTGGTGATCCGGATGGGATCTTCGTTTTGAAAGTTAGGGAGGGTGGGGACGGGTGTGTTGTCTACGGCGGGAAAACTCTTCTTGGGGATACATCTGGATTAAAGTTAAATCATGGACTGGCCCTTTCTAAAGACGGTAGAAAACTGTGAGTATATACTCTGATATGGTTTTTTCTTTCTTTTTTTTTCAAGAAAAAATTAACGGACTAAATTTGTACGGCCTTAATCAGCTTCGCGAGTTCTGCAGACATTGTCTATTCATGGGAGTATAATCCCAGGACCTTGTCCATAGACCATCTTTCAAGAAAGAAAATTGTCACCGGAATGGACTCTGGCGGCCATATCACCCGCACACTCCTTACCAGCAAATTATATTCGGATATCCTCCTAGTTTCTAGAGGGTCTGATGGGAACTTGGACATGGAAGCCAAACACCTTCCCAAAGGAAAGTGCATGATCAAGGCATTCAGTCTCTCTAAAACAGAGGGACAGGATTTCGCAACACAAGGCAACCTTCTCGGATGGGGTCTTCGGAATTCTGTGGGAATGGGAGAGGATAGTCATGGAAGTTTCTGGGCTGTCGAGAACTCTGCTGACGATATCGTTCGGGAGGGGGTTGATATTCACCAGAATAACCCGGCCGAAGAATTGAATTTCCTTGGGCGTCTCAGTGATACTGCTTTTAACCCGCACTATGACGCGCCGAATTATGGTATGCTTCTGCCATGTGTTGTTGAATGTTACCTAATTTTTATTGTCCAGGATATCCTTACTGCTTTGCCGCCTGGGATCCAAGGGATCTCAAATCCACAACCTATGACATTGGTGTTGGTGACCAATTCGCTTTGGTTATGAACGATAGCTTCACGGATTTGACATGTCGTGACAAGTTTCGGTCCCCCCGTTTGAGTTTTCAGGCACATTCGGCACCTCTGGATATCAAATTTCACCCTCGAACTGGACATGCCTGGATCTCGTTCCATGGAAGTTGGGATAGGGATGTGCCGGTCGGGTACACAGTCTCAGTAGTGGAGTTTGAAGGCAGAGAACCGGAGACACCCAGAAATTCAAACACCTCTCTGATAGACATCATGTGGAATAGTAATATCACTGGCTGCCCGCAAAAGTGCTTTAGGTAAGTAGGCATTTTCGCGCAACACTTTCAATAGTTACTAATAAGAATTCACAGGCCGGTCGGTATCGCCTTCGATAATATTGGACGAACCTGGGTAGCTTCTGATTCAACCGGCGAGATATATATCATCACACCACCTGGCTCATCCTTGTCTGATTTGCCCTCACCCAATAGCACATCGGATAGAGGTTCTAACTCTAGTAGGAAGCGCTCGGCGGCTGCTTCTCTTGCCCGTAGCGGTGTTTCTCTCGCCCAAATGGCTGTCGGAATAGCGGTTGTATGTATCTTCTTGGGAGGGAGGAGTGTGCTACTTTAATCTGAATCTTGTAGAAAAAAAAACAAATAAACAAATAAACAAATACATTTAAAAAATATCCTATTTCGTAGAGATGTGTCTTTTTACCGAATTCTTTTTCTTTTCTCTCTCTTTAGAGCGGAAGAGAGAGATTACTGATTTTTACCTTGTTCTCTGTGACGCACGGGGTGGAAAGAGTTTTGGATTGCTTGGTAAGGGTTTAACCCGGTGGCCAGGATTGCGGATATGAATTCACCGGCGGGATCTCATATTAAAGCTAGCGCTTTGTGGTGTTTCCCTTGGCCTTCCGGCAAACCATAGATAACCACCATAAACTACTTATGCCTATTCTATACCTAGCTAGCAGGGCCCGTCGAGTTTTCAACTATGGGGTTGAATGGTCAAATAACTACTAAGTATAGGGCCTAGCTCTAGGCATGCGGTAGCGGATATTAGTATGGTATTCGAATACTGTGCTAGAATCTGTTGTATGTAGGATTCGATGGCTTAGTGGCGTGGCATATCTGGGAGCGCGCTGTTCCTAAAATACTGTACGTTAGAGCCTGCAGCAGCTCAAGAACGACGAGGACCCATTGACCCCAGTTTGGAGATCTCTATACAAGCAAGCGGTTATGCACTATTTTAGCTCTTGTCTTGTGGGGGTTGCCGATCCATTGCGAGAAATTACCGAATGAGAGTCTATGATCCTTTACAAGCATCCAAGGACCACTAAATCCCTTACGAGGAGAGAAAAATTAAAGAGGTGGGGGCGCCGTGCCGAGTAACACCGATTTTGTGAACCTTTAGAAGGTCAAGAATTTAACATCAGACTCGAGTTCGTTCCCCGCTTGGTCTAATCCCAAATAACGTCATTCACGAGGGGCCGCATAACTCTATTGAGGAAAGCAGGACAAAAATATGCTACCAGGAGCTGCTTATGAGCGGAAATCTTAATTAAATCGTAAGCTAGGATATACAGTAACAATATACCCTTCACATGCCAGCTGCTAACCTTTTGAGATCTCTAAATGTCGTTTTGATCTGCAAGTCTTCCAAGTTAGCAACGAATAATCCTGAATAACCTTATCTCACAAGCATGAAGATTACCTCTTGTGTGGTGAAACAGCTGCGTCGGTAAAACCGAGGTGATGCGAGAAGATATTCTAATTCTATTCGGCACCGATATTGATTCCTGTGGGTTTGGAGTGCGAACTTTCCTCACTCGGGAGAAGCGCCCATAGAAGCTTAGGCCTGCCCCTGGTATATAGGGCGGATCGCTCGAGGCGTGGGAGACAATGAGGAAAAATCGGAGCTCTCTATTTAGGAGCACGGGGAATTATGTGGAGGGGTAGGATGCTACGAAGGTTTAATATAACGTACTACCTCCGCTACTGCGATCGCGGGGCAGCACGCACGAAGTCTATCGGAGAGTTAAGGCCTCTGGGTGAATCCCATATGAGACGGCGCACATCTGCTTGGTTGCTATACGGGAGTGGCATTAGTGCATTGATCCGGAATTCCAAATCGCTGGGGGGGGAGCGGTCTCAGCCCCTTGCTCCTCGGGGGCACCGATGGGCCGCAGGATATATTCGGGCGAATGGCGTTTAGTTTTTCCCACCGACCGTGAGTTAGTGAAGATCTTGAACAAAAAAGGTATCTATCCTGCTATCTATACTCTACTGCTGCTACTGCTTTGCCGTTTTTTGCTAACAGCCACGAGTAGGCCAAAGTAAGCTGGCCAAGTTTATCGTGGTAGATGTGCCAGCGGAATGGTGAGCTCTTCCTGGGATTTCAGAAATGGGCAACTTAATTCAACAGCGGCTGTAATTGACTCCCGAGGTTATAGCTACTGATATTGCTACCTGTGAATGAGATTTTAGCCGGGGATAGTACCGATCCGCTGGCAAGATTTATGCATAGAGGGAAAAACAGGGCGGTGCTGCTTACTGCCGTATTTCTGCATAAGATTTCCAAAGTAGTATAATATGCACTTGGGGCATATGTACTTTGGAACCAGTAGTTTACCTCTCCCCGAGAAGCGGCAATGGCTCGTCGATCCGTCGATCGTGGTATTAGTGTTCCTCTCCACCTCCCCTGAAGTATTCTGCACTATGATGGTGATGGCCAGGAGAAGAATATCTGGCGCTTCGATTGGTCCTAGAACCCCAGTCATCTATAATACCTGCCAGAGCACTAGGTCTCAGTTTCCGGGTCGTCAAGGTAAGCTTAAGCTTCCCCCCAGCAAAATCCGGAAGGTGGCACTGCCTAATTTCGGCTAGCGTGTCCAAACTCTACTAAAAGCTCAGGCGCTTAACCCCCCTCCTGCTGCCGACAGCTCGTACAGTACCCCATACCGAAAATCAAGTTCCTATCGGCTTCACTGGAGCACTCGAGCATCGGTGTTTCTGCTTGCTACTGTCACACGCCATTCGCTAACCTGGACCTCTTTGATACACATTTAGGAAAAATGGAAGGCAAAAGGAAGGTCAGCTGTACTAGGAATTATATACCTGATTTGGAGTTCATACGTGCTGCAAGCAGCTTAGTTTGGGCACAGAGGAGAAGCAAGCAAAAAAGAGGCGGTAATATACCACATTACTCGAGTATACTCGAGTACTGGTATCCAAGAGTCTGATTGGGGCGGGAGGAAGTGGAAAAAAAGGGAAGTACCGACGATTCGCCCCCTGCCGGCACTCTACTTGACTCGCTCGTGCCACGATAATCAAGACATCTGGAATGGAGGGGAAAGAAAAAAAGAAAAGGCATAATGAACAAATACCTTACCATCCGCCCTTTCGGACGCTCTACGTTTCGTCTCCCTTGTTCCTATTCGTCCGTCCGTGCGCCCGAGTTGGATACGCTCTTTCTTGCCCAAGCTCTGAACTTGAGCTTGTTCCTTTCGCTGTTATTACCACTATCAACACTCCCTTTACGTATAACACTCCTTTAGTTTTAATACCTGTACTTGGGGTTCCTCTATTACGTTGAACCGTCCACTCCCTCACAGATAACAAATCAGGCCGCCTTCGCTGTTTAAAGATAAGAAAGCAGAACACTCTTTTGCAAGTTTAAATTGCGACTCACTCACTCTATCTTCAATCACCGAACGTTACCTTCGAAAAAGATGTCAAAGCCCAACATTTCCCTACTGCTGTTCCCATCCTTCCTCTTGATCCTCTCACTCCTCAGCCCGGCCTTCACTAGTGCCCAACAAACCCGCGACGCAGACGAAGAAAGGCAAGGCCAAACCGTCGTATCAGCCGACATTGACGGTGCCCCTCCCCCCCCGAGCCCGAGCCTTGCACAGGCCGGACCGAAACCAATAATCCCAGGCTGGGACGATAGTTTAGCCATAGCATGCATCATCGGCAGCATTTCCCTCGTGGTGGTCATACCCATGTTTGTTTACGTCTGGTATAGACGGAGACGTCTACGACGAGCGAGGGTGCTACCTCGAAGTTCGGATAAGGTCGCCTTGGTCAACAGGAAGGGATCTCCCACTCCTGTTGATGGGCAGGAACCGCCATTACCGTGGCCACAGAGAAAGCTCGAAAGGACGGAGACCCAAGCTAGTTTTGCCTCAGAGGTCACGGCTATGAATCAAATTCCAAAGCCGCCGCCGGCGTTTCACGCTATGTGAGAAGTCGCAGTTACGAGGGGGGGACGACGATGGTGGATATGAACTGATTGGGATATGGATACTGCGACACGCTGGATGGAAAGATGGAAGGACGAACAGGGGGGGTGGCTGGAGTTTGGAGCGACACATACCCCCCCATTGTATTTATCAACGTTTATTCCCCATGTTTATTCCTGTTAAGAATGGGATTATGTTGCGGAGTATCATTAGTGGACTGTCTATGAGGTGGCCCGAACAGACACCCCCTTCTGGGGGTTTCCTTCCGACTTGGTAGGCGTAACACCTTACGCGGGTACCAACGCTCGATTGTTTCTAAGAAATAAGCGTGCAGTACTTCACGAATCACAAAGTCTGCATCCACCATAAACCCCATAAAACTCCATGACAACGGCTACCCGCAATGATGGGTCCTTGGGTTTTAGGTTTGCATATCCATGATCATCACCATTACTATTTTGAATTTATTGCGATAGTAGTTTGTTATTAGCGCAGTTGCGTTAGTAGGCACAGCTGCAATCGAAGTCTTACCAGGTTTAGGGCGGGATGAGGGCCTTGCAGTCTGGGGAGCGCTAGTACTATCATGTAACAAGACCGTCTCATAACAGCAACACGAAATCATTACCACTTCCAAAATAGGATACCCCAGCTGCGCACAGTAAGACATCTAATCTCGTCACCAACTCTGATAGCGATGTGATACAGTTCGATGCGATAACTCCATATCTAACTTATACCACTCAATACAAAAACGCCCCCTAATACTCCAAACCCCTACCTCGACCTACCAACCTCAAAAGACACTATCCTTATTTCTTCACCCCAACCCAGGCAAACTGGCTCTCCTAAAACCTTAATCTTATTTCTGTTTCAAGGTCCCAGATCATCCATTTTATGCGCAGTGGTAGATCGTGCCAGCCGCCTTATCCAAGTATGCCCGTTGCACAGAGCTTACCACGACCGAGTGGTCTTCCTTCCTTCCTTCCTTACTTACTTACTCCCTCCTTCCCCCTTCGGGAGGAGGTACCAGTGCCCTGGTAACGGAAGGTGGAGTAATTCCCGGGGAAATTGACGGAAATTGACGGAGATATGTTCGAGTTCGGTGACATTTGATCCCCGGTCGTGCGCTCTGCACTAGCACAAGCCAGAAGTTATTCGATTGCAGCTATTTTTGCGTCATGGAACATTTGACTACCATGACGCGTGTCATGATTTGAGAAGAAAGAACAAAATATAGTTGTAGTTTTGGAGTCTGGGTGAACTTCCTAAACCGGAAGTTTTCGAAATAACTGCCTTTACGTAGCAGGGGGGTTCCCGGGTCCAGTAATGGTGTGAATGACAAGGTATTGATCCGAGATTCTCGGCCACTTGAATATATAATTTAGCGGGAATTTATGAGGAGGTTGTCAGAGTGAACCCGAATTGCTCATGTTGGTCGTCTTTACCATTTCGGTGTTGTTTTGCTGTGTGTGGCGAGGCGCTGTGTGATGGGCGACCAAAGGTGGGCTCTATCGTCATAGACTGGTTGAGTTATATAGCCAAGAGTGAAGGGTTGCCGCGGCAGATTTTGGCATATACCTTATCTGGTAGGTAGGGTGAGAGAATGTAAGATCGGTTTACTGCTTGGAGCTTCAGGCGCGCATAAGTAAGGTATCATACTTACTTTTACGCGGCTTGTTCGTATACACTGTACGAAACGCAGACAGGGTAACGTGCTAGTCTGTTTGCCCGAAGAGATCAAACCCGCCGAGTGATGGCAGGTGATGTTACATTAATTAGGAGGAGGTTACACTCCAAGGGAGTCCGAGATGAGTGGCCCCTTTACCTCGTTATGTCCTCTCCACTTGCGCCACCCCGGGCAGGCTCCGACATAGTGAGGCAATGGAGGGGAGGCGGGAGTCCCAGGTTTGAATCCCGGCAATGCGAATTCTGGATATGTTATGCCCTAACTTTGGAGAGTCTAGCTTCCAGGATGTGGTGGTCTTTGGGGATCATGATATCCACTTAAAACAAACATGTATCCTCGAGCCCCACATACTGCACACAAATTGGTGAGTAGGAAATATCAGTCAGAACTGGCACGACACTCGGGAACTAGTGGAGTACCTTTTTCAAATCCCAACCTCGAAGGAAAAATTGAATACTGCTCTCTATTTCCAAGGCCATCTAGAATTCAGACCCCCAAGCTATCAAAGCTCAGACTCAGATTCCCGCGAGTGGCATAACAACTTTCCTGCGGTCATGCCTACCAAATTGAGAAGTCTCACCTGTTCTATGCTTGCGAACAACCGTGACATGGAATCAGGTTGCTGGACAGGAACCGTGCTTATGCCATTATCCAGATTTGCCTTGCGGAACCTCGGAACCCGGGTTGAGCCTTGAGCATCGGACCTTCTCCGAACCGGGAACTGAAGCTAAACACAAGAGAGTAGATGCCCCCTGTACCCAGTTAATACCAGCCAACATCTCGTATTCGGATAACGGGCTGTCCTGTAGAAGATCATAACTGCCCTGCCTTCCATCTTCATGGCACCCAATCCATCCCGCGAGTTTACTACTCCTATCACCAACGAAACTCGCCGTGTTACACTATATCCACTTTGTTTCCCTAAGGTCGAAGAATACAGTCATTGCGTAAAGGGGCAATGCTAGCATATGTTGTGACATGCATATATGCACATGTTGAGCTCAGGTTTCATTAATCTTCGGTAGTTGTTTCTGAGAGCGGTAATTCAGAGGAGGATTGCCTATGGTGCGAGCAGGGTTTCGACACCACGTGTGTCAGTGGCGGGAGTTGTGGGGGGATTGATGATTGGCACCAGGCGCGAGATGTACAGTAGAGTATTGTACTCGACCAAGAAGGTCGAGAAGCCGGGCTCCCACATGCCACACCAGCAGCAAGTAAGGCATCGAGTGATTAATCAAGCCTTAATACAGACCTAAGCAGAAAGAGAGACTTGCGTCTTCATAACGCTTTAGCCTATACCAATCACGACCTCTGGACATAAAATGCCAGAATACCGACAAAACAACACTGCGATTACCGCCTAATCTTTTTACCATACCAAAGGAAAAGGGGGGAGGGAGGGAGGGGATGTTCATACATTCACTAAAGCTTTAAAAATGTAAGTTCATACACCAACAAAACTCTACACACACGCCCCCAAGTCGTCTTAAAAAGATATATCGCACTTTAGTCCACCGTTCAGCACAGAGACCACAAGCACCCAATTTCCCAACTACCGCAAAATCTCAAAATAATTGAACAATGTGCTATGTCGTTGGAGTTGCCTCCTCTGGTAAGGTCTGGTGTTTTTTTGTTTTTCCATGTCTCCCGGAGGAGCTGGGCAGCACTTTTTTTGCCGCAATTTCCCCCCTTTCCCGAGGTAGGGAATTCTTGACTGCACGGCCCATTGTTCAATTATTCGAGATTCTACGGTAACCAAAGCTTATGCCCCCTCCCCTTAACATCGGTTCTATTAGCCCGACATCATCCAAGGGAATGCAACCCAGTGTCCGACGGAGGCCGCCTTAGGCTCCGAGACATCCAGGTGGTTCGCCAGAGACACACTTAAACAGATAGTGCCGGCCAAGTAAGCTTCTCCACCCAAGGTGACATCACAAATCACTCCCCCCCCCTCTCCAGGAGTAAATTTCACTCACTAGCAACACCCCCAGTACAATATCTCCGCCCCGGTGAACCTGACACCCAAAGCCAACTTCTATGAGCCCAACTTCCAACAGAAGTCTTCCGGCGAACCCAAAGAGAGGGATAGATGAGCTAGTTGAAATTGGCAATAAACGAGGGAAGGTCGTCGACTGTGAAATATGTACTGCGGTGGAATAAAGCTTTCGAGAGTGTAGTGCGACGTGATACCATGCAATGTGATTAAAATATATACCGACATTCCCACCTTCAAGGTTCTCCCAGCCCGAGAGGAAAAAGGGGGGGTGCTAGGTCGTGATACCAGTCACGAGCTACAGCCCCACAGTTATTCTGCCCACCGTCGCTCCAGCCTATGGACATTTCCACCGGAGTCGTCGGCACAACCAAGTTCGGTATGATACTTCTTTGTCACAAGCTCTCCCCGTAGTTGACTAATCTTATCTTGGCAATTCAAGCAAGTTCTCCGTGGCGCAATTGGTTAGCGCGTTCGACTGTTAATCGAGAGGTTGGAAGTTCAAGCCTTCCCGGGGAAGAGATTGTTTCAGCAATTTTTTTTTCCCCTTCCTCCAGTGGAAATGTAAACTGCGTCAATCGCTATTGTTGATATGTTTCTCCGCGAAGGGATTTGTTGAGGACTTGGTTAATTGGTTGGAGGCGGGAGTCGTGAGGAGTATGGCACTAGAGCAGCATGTGCTTAAGTTCGGTAATTAGTCTTCTGGCTGGATGGACCCGGAAGTGGATCGGTCAGAATGCGCCAATGAAGTAGAAATCTGGATGTCAATTGATGTGCAATGCTTAGAGGAGATTCAGAAAAGGAGGAGCTATTTCTGATAGCATATTATGTTAGATTTCCCCCTTTTTTAAGCTGAATCTGAAGGTTTTATCTTATCGAAATTCCGCAGTGAGGATTTATGCAAGATTCAGAGATAAACCGATTCGCTGTCCGCGCCCGATCCACTTCCCGGCCCAGTGCAATGCGTTACCCACCTCCGTAAAGTTCCCATATCTTCCCTAACGCTACATATCATTACTATTATTACACCAACCCTTGGGGACGCTTCCCACCCCTCCCTTCCCCCAATTTAGTAAAAACAAATCGCGGTAGAGGTTTACAATGCCCCGAGGTATATCCGGAAAAGGTTCTTGCTGCTCCGTTGTCATCAATGGGGGTTAGTCTTGGATTACTAGATTCGCGCAAAGAAGAGTGCCGCGTGAGAGCCCCTCAGCCAATCCCAACATTCCTAACGCAGCACCAGTACCTCACAAGACCACACAGCAAATACCCACAATCCCCATAGCAGATTTCACAATACAGCACGAGCAGCGCGCGAATGCCGGATCGGTATTGTATTATACGGTAGATTAATGAGCGACCGAGAGAGTTCTAAACGGCCGGATCACGCGCAATGTCTCCGGGCTGTACACATCCGGTTGCGATATGGCCCGCCGGAGTGGTTACCAGCCACCGCGCATGGCGCCTCCCAGGAGTGGTAGGTTGTGCTGGGTATTTGAGTACTGCACCGGGCCCTTGCATACGTGTGTGTATGCGTCTTTCCGATGTCGAGTTTAATACTGTTGATTGGTTGGGTCTTCCACTCTTCCCTATTATCATACTTCCTTCCATCTCGCGGTAGACTAGGTTAGCGGGGTTTATTATAGGACGAAGTTGTGTCCTCTAGATTTTGTAGGGGCTGGGGGGTGTGGGTTTTGTGTTTCGCGAGTGATGGGCGGTGATCTTCCGGTTTATCGTGGGAGTGGATACCCGTGGGGGGGGTTCATTTGGTTTATTTAGATTTGGGATTTTCTGGGGAAGGTACGAAGTACGGCCAACAAGGAGGAAAGAATGAGTGTGGGAGAGACAAGTTCGAGGGGATGTGATATTATATGTTCGTACACCGCCCTACACAAGCACAGCACAGCACGCCATTAACCAATCGATCATACCGTACACCCCGCCTCGTCAATGCTTCCGTTCCTTACATAAAAATCAGCAAAAAAAAAGAGCCCCTACTCCACCCACTCCGGATCCACCCGTCTCCTCCAACACGCTACAAATTTCCTCCCGCCATTCCTCTCAACCTTCTTCCCCTCCTCAGTATCAGTCTTCATCACAGCAACGCACACATCATCATCGACCTCTTCCCCAGTCAACCTCTCGAACAGCGGATGCTCATCAAAATGCTTCGCCATCCAATGGTGCAAATCCTCTACGTCGGTGATGGTATACATGATACCAGCAGGCGCGAGCACGTAGGCATACTCGCTCGCCAGCGTAGGCCTAAGCACACATCAGCAACCACACAACCTCCGACCACGGGAGCGGAAAGGGGTACACACGACACAATCCTAGCCTTGTGCTTCCTAGCTTTAAAATGCGGATCGGGGAAGCACAAGAACACCTTCCGTAGCTGAGACCTTTCGAAAAAATTGGGCAGGAACTTCATAGCGTTGGCCCGGATGACCCCGACGTCCCCGTAGACTTCTCCGCCTTGTAAGCGTCGCAGCGCACGGATCCGCTCGTCGACGTATTCAGTCACTTGTGTTCTTATTTCCATGCCTAGCATGCGTACTCCCGGGAGGACTTTTGGCAGAGAGATTATTAGCCCGCCGAAGCCGCAGCCGATGTCTGCTACTTCTACCTTTTTCTCTTCGGAGGTGGAGGTAGTGGGAGAGGGGGAAAAGTGCTTGCTCCAGTCCATGTCCTGCGGACACGGAGGGTACACCAATTGATGGTCCGAGAATGGATTCGCGTGCGCGCGCTGTCGGTAGTGCTTCTTCTGTGGGAGGCCCTGGCGGGTTGGATCCGAGCGGTAGGCGGAGCGGTGGCCAGTACGTTGGCCACTAGCCGGTTTCTGACGCTTTGCCGGGGGGGAGGCGGAGGTCGAGGTTGTTGGTGGGGTTGACATCTTATGTCTCGGTATTCTGTCAATCTTTTTTCTTGTCCGAGATTGGCGGTGGTGGGGGTGGTTCTTTTATCGCTTGTATGATATTTTTTTGAGAACGTTCTGGTCGGAAGTTACCGAGCGGAATGGTGCAGTTCAGGCTTGGCGGGGCGGGCCTGCAGATGTGGCGCAAGAACACGAATAAATATCAACACCAACCCTTACCAGCAGAGGCAGCTCCAACGTTCTAATACTTGCGCGCATGGCCAAACCTTTTAAGTTCTTACAGTAACGCAAGGTCTTATTTTGCCTATCTAGAGGAGTGCCCGGATATTACCTGTTCGAGAAGCGCCAAAGACCGTTCGACCCCGTACCAGCAGCAGCGGGCAACAGCCTCCACCATTTGAGAAGCAGCAACTGACTAAGAATACATATATGAAAAGATGCCTCCGCTTAACGTTATATTCACCTCTCTAACCAAAGCCTTTGAAGATTGCCAAATTCACAAGAACAGAATCATCCCTCATGGAACTGGATAGCGACCGACAATCCATCTATGATATTCAGAATTGGGGCTGCCCCTCGTTTCAAGCGTATTATTTTGAGGATCCGGCACCGTTCCATTACCTCTGGAGGGGTCTTACCAGAGGGGTTAGTTACAGTGAGGAGAAGGAAGGACCTTGTAGGCAGAACCTCAAGGGAAAGGAGAAGCTTTCTATCATTCCCAAAAGATTGAGTCTGCTAGAGAAATCGGAGCTTGCAATCGCCAACCCACTAGCCGATTTCAAAAGCATACGGTTAGCCTGGGGCCAAGATTCGTACCCGATCCCGGCCAGAGGAAGCCTTAAACAGGAGCACTAATAGCAATAGCAGTGCCACTACCAGAACCTTAAATCCCTATAACTCACTCAAAGGTTAGATGTACTGGTTAAAGGTTTCCCCTGCCATCAACTGATTCAGCCTCCCAGCGCCAAGGCATCTGGATACTTTTTAAAACGGCTAGTACTCAGCTATCAGTCCGAATTGGGCAGGAGGATGGGCTTGAGAGATGGGTGAGCAATTAAGAAACCACTTTTGATAAAGAGCCCAACAGTCGGAAGGCAAGAATGAAGGAATACACGACATCTAGGCTGTCAAATCCAACCCCAATTCCACAACAATCCTTTAAACGTTGGTTTGAGGGCCAAGGGGGAAAAGAAGAAGGAAAGTCCAAGGTTTAGACAACTTTCGGGCTGACTCATGGCACTAGAGGTTCAAAATGTGCCTCGCAAATTCAATGATGTTTAACCTCTATTGCATCACAACAGCCAAAATAATTGAAAAGAAAAAAACTTCCGGAAACCGAAGGGAACATGCAGGAGAACAATACCTGAGGGTTCCTTTGGCAGTCAGAGTCTCTTCTAGCCACACAATAGGACTTGAAAAGTTGTATTTCTGGCGGGAGAAATGTGTTACCTCAGCCACATTATGGCTTGACAGAAGTAATACCGGTGGAAGGAAGGGCCCCCCACCCAGCCAGCTCCACCTCTTTTCCAATTTTTAATAAGAGCAATGTTCGTAGAGATAAGTAAGATCCCGAATCACCCATGTATGTCTCCCCTTTGAGGTTATCCCAGCCAAGCCCTAACATTTTCTATGCGCCATGTAGGCGCAACGGATTAGCCATGAGTTGATTTCAAGTTCCCGGCACCATTTTGCGGAAGGAAACGTTGTGTACTTTGAGTACCGTACTCGCCCCAGGCAAGAAAAACCAGGGCATAGGGGGAGGGGGGTAAACGCCTGGTCGAAGAAAGGCAGAATACCTCCGAAAGGTTCCCGAAATTTCCCTGAAATGCCCCTGTTTTCTCCCCTAAATATCCGGGCACTCCTTGCCTCAGGCGAGTGGGGCTTAAAATTAAGAAATTCTTCAGCAGCTTGGATGGCACGTGATGTGGTAGGAGTTGAGGTCACGATACGATTGCGATAGAATACGTATGATATGATACGATAAAAAGGCGTTTGAGAGCCATACAGGGCAAGATGCGCATGGTAAGGCTACGGAAGTGGGCAAAATATGGTGGATACGGTAAACCATCCATCGTCGTCATCACCGCCACCTTACTTCACCAGTAATTCACGATGTTAATAGCAGCTTTCCCTCCGCCCGCTCACCCTGTTTGCAAGGCAGCCCAACCTAATTTGATGATATGATAGCCAGGGGCAGTGGTGGGTATTTAGATATATACAACTCATGATGAGAAAGAAAAAGAAAAAGAAAAAGAACCGAAAACAGGACAGATTCCAAGGGAATATATCAGTTCCGAAGAGGTGCGTATAAAAAAAAAGTCCACAAGCCCCAAATCAAAGGAAAGTCGAGTACGCCATCAATCATTGAGGGGGGGGAAGGAGAGTAAATGAACACACGACTGGGTATCTCGTGTGATGGGAATGGAGGAAATGGAGAAGAAACGACTAGGAGAGAAAAGAGTAAAGATAAAACACTGTAAAAAAATGAACATGAACCAGAAAAAACCCAGAACCAGATCAAATAATCCCTTCTCACCACGCACATCTCCTAAAAAAACACCCACTTCCTTTGCACAGGTTTCCACTCGTGCTTACTCCATACCCGCTATTCCACACAAAGTCCGGTAAATTACCACACTGCCAATGATATCAATGAAGGGTTATCGCCTTTTGGGGTCGAAAAAAGGAGGCAGCAAGACAGACAAAAAAAGCAAATCAAGAGGAAGGGGGAGGGGGGAAGGGGAAAGAAGAGAAAAGAAGAGCAGAAGAAAAAGAAATGAAAATGAGTAGAGAAAGAAATGAAAATATGATTTGAAAATAAATAGAAAAGAAAAAAACCAGCATCACAAACAAACGCCCGGATTGATTTCTTTTTCTTGTTTCTGCTCTTCAACCTCCCCCCCTACCCCCATTTACCGAAACTCAACAGCCCCGAAACACCTGTCCTGGACATGTTTCAATTCAAGCTTTTGAAACTTCTCACTTTTGGCGTGGAAGTATATCCCGGACACACTTCCCGTGACCTGATTGAAGCATATGTAGTAAAAGCCCTCGAAGCTCGCGCCCGTGATTTGCTTCACCCTGTGGTCGGGAACTAGAAAATATTCCTTCCAGCGCATGAAAATGTGTTCCCGCTGCTCGAAACCCCTGTAGTTGAAGTCGGCACGCTTGGCTTTGCTCGCCAACGGACGATAGGCCGGAAATCGTGCCCAGTGTTGGTAATCGTTCTTCTCACTGGATCCCCATTCCGGCCGGCGGGTTTGGAACGTATACTTGTCTCCAATCATCTCGCCCTCAAAGTAGGTCGTCAAGGTGGGGTGGTCTTCGGTCAGGCCTTTTTTTTTGATTCGTTGACATGTCAGCAATTGCTATTGCACAACGACGGCGCAGGCAGGGCATTGGAAAAAGGGTCGGGAAAGAGAAGAGCGATAGAAACAATCTTCAATTGGACTGCAGCGAAGAGCTGCATGGTGCAGGGGAAGGGCAGGGAAAAAATTTCAAGAAAAAGTAATTTAAAAAGCCCAGAGCGAGATCGCCCCAGATTTTTCACAAGCCCGAGGGAAGAGTAAAAATAAACAGAAGATCAGAAGGAAAGATCGGACAAACCTTGGATGCGAAGATAGCCGCAGAGAAAAGATTCGGCCATATCGACATGCTTAAGCTCGACATGAACCTCGTAGGTAGATTTATCAGAAGTTTGCTTCCCAGAAAATTTACTGCCCGAGCGAAGGAAAGAGCAAGGCGAAGAAGGTAACAACTACCGAGTGCGCGCCAAAGTTAGACGTTAGCGACTGGCAACCAATATAAAATCTTCACCCTCCAAAGGGCAGTTAACGAAAGTGGAAGGGACTAGAAAAGGTGCGATGTTTTGTTTTTTTGCATTCTCTAAATGAAAAAAACACCTCCCCATTTCAGGCGGAAGGATATCCCCAGAGGATACATAAACCATGCACAAGGGAGTTTTAATGCAAAGGCGGATTCCTGAAATAAAAACAGACAGAAAATGAAAATGAAAATCCGTGGGAGGTAGAAAGAAGAAACCACTTACCCGCTTTGAAGAAAACTCGTAAGAGAGCGACGGTGTGAAAGGGGATTCGGGGGAGATGGGAAGTCCATGAGACGCAGCGGCCTGTGGATGATCCATGTGCTTTCGCTCAAGAGAGGGCGAAGGTTCAGACTGTAGATCCCTCTCCATATCCCCCTGTTGTTTCATTACCGTGGTGGTTGTGGTAGTGGTGGGGGCAGAAGCGGCGGTGGTGGCCGCTTCGTCGTCGGACATGTTGGTGGGAGAGAGTTGGGGTTGGGACATGATGATATCTTGCTGGTGAGCGGTAGCGGCGGCGGGTTGTTGTCGCCGGATTTGAGAGGAGATAGCAGAAGTCGAGCGGGAGACAGTCGGGTTTTCTTCAGGAGGACAGGCGAGCTGTAGGCGGGAGGGACGAATGAGCTCATTGATGTTTTCAGGAATGGTCGTAAGGGTCTCATTGGGTGTCGGCATGATTGTTGTTTTAATTTATTGTGAGATTTTATTTATTTTGTTCTTCCCCCTTGTATGTGAGAGCCTGATATTATAGGTAAAGGGTTGGTGAGGAGGCGGTTCGTGCTAGTGTTGTAGGAAGAGGGGGTTCGAATTCCAGGCAATAGCGTGGTAGAGTGATGGTGGTGGAGGTGCTATGAGCAGAGAATGGGGAAAGTTGTGCAAGGGGAATCTTTTTTACCCTATTTTTTACTTTCTTTCAGACACAACGGGGGAGCGGAGAAGGAAACCGTTGAACGGGATATGGCGGAACAAGTTGAAAAAAATTGAAGAGGAAGGAGGATGAAGGATGATGCAGTGGAATTAGAAGTTGATTCGGAGAGAAGGAATATTTTTCTCGTCGAAAGAATGAGGAGTTGTGTGGACAATGTGGAGGGATGATGTAGGCCGGTAGATGCTGGATGTTGTCTGAGTTAAATGGATGTATGAAGTTGAGGAAGGGAGGGAGGAAGGGAGGGATGGGCGGGCAGATGGAGCGACAAACCCGCTTGATTCCGCCAAGATTTTGTGGGGTGGTGGCAATAGTAGGAATATAATAGAAAACCAGTCCAGACCGGAAGGGGGGGGTAGGGGACATGCAACAGTGAAGATATATAGAGGGAAGAAGCGAAAATAATCAACAAGTGGCCCGAGAGAGAGAGAGAGAGAGAGAGGAAGAGAGAGCAGAACACTTCAGCCATAATAAATTTGCCCTCCAGATAGAAAGAACCAGAATTCCTAAAAGCAGGAGCCAACTTCCCTAGAACATCATACCCCACAGTACTACTCCAATATATTTCCGCCATGCTATGATAGTATAATACCAAGCTCAACCCAACCCCAGCACTATACCGGTACCCCAGTTCAAGTCAAGTCAAGCCAACTCCCAATTTCCAATTCCCAGCAAAAAAAAAAAAATTGGCGGACCACCAAGCGACTCGTGCGACACCCATCCACCCGTCAAAACAGCGGCTACCCACCTATCATACCATGCATGTTAGCTATCGTACGGCACGTCCACCTCGCCCATCAAAGCAAAGCAGCCCTATCTCCGAAAAGCCCTCCATCACTACCACCACCACCACCACCACCACCACCACCACCAACATCCTTCACCCGAGGACCTTCCTTCAGGAAAAAATGAAAGAGATTTTTTTTAAAAAAAAACAAACGAAAATCACAACCGGGTTCCCTTCCACCTCCTGCCCCTAAAAGCCTAATAAAATCCAACAAGTTCAATTACGCTAGTGTTCAAGCCTCGACACAGACCAAGAAAACGTCCAATAAGTTATGCCACGGCGCGAAGTGCGGCCCCCAATATGCACAATCTGCAAACGGCTATTATTCTGCCTAATGCAGCCTACTGAACTGCACTGCGGGCGACAAATATCCGAGGTTGCCAAGCAGGGCACAGCACATTACGGCACTATGCGAGTACAATACAGTACCCATGGCGAGTGATTCGACATGAAGAGCTCCCGGGAGTAACTGTAGCCCGTAAGCTCCGGAGATATCCACCCTCAGATCGTCATTCCGGACTTTCCCCGGCTTTCCCCATGTTTTTTTATTAACACAACTGAGAGGTGTGGGGTTGCTACGTAACTATGATAACCAATTAATTAATTAACCTATTGCGCTACGGTATTTGCGACCCCTGCTGCTTGTGGAAACGTGCCGAACTTGCACGCAATTCTGGGGAAACCCTGTACTTATCGTAAGGCTATTGGAGTTGGAGTTTGCCTTAGGTTTTGATCCTCTGTTTGAGTCGTGGTAGCCATGCCGGTATCATGCAGCGGGATGCAACGCTACAGACGGAGGATCAAATGATGGCGATACGAAAGAAGAAGAAAACCTAAATGCTGTCGAGAGTGCGGCATCCGGCACGGGTGGGACAAAGGTCGAACGGGATCATGGTGCGAAAGCTGCGCGGGTTTTTCGTAAGGGTTTCAATATTTCAATGTGTCATTGTGTGAGGCTGGACACGAGACCATGGTAAGCTTCCTATCTAGACTACCTACAATCCGAGACTCCAACAGCCTAATGATGCTGCTTGACCACCCCCGCAGCATTGGCCTGTTCAATAATCCTCTTCTTATAAGCCTTAATATCCCCCGGAAAGCTCTCCACACTCCCACTATCGCACACCCACAAATGAGAGCACACGTTAGCGAGCATAGTAACATCGTGCGAGACCATGAGCACGCCTCCACGAAAATTCCTCAGCGCGTCGGAGAGCGCGTCCATGGCTTCTACGTCCAAGTGATTGGAAGGCTCGTCGAGGACGAGGATGTGCGGGTTGGTTAGAGAGAGGCAGGCGAATGCCACACGGGACTTTTGGCCTCCGGAAAGGAGGGCCATCTTCTGGAGGCCTGTTGTCCCGGTTATGCCGAAGGCACCGAGGTGGCGGCGATACTCTTCATCGGTTCTGCCTGGGAACATTTTTGCGCAGAAGGCTACTGCGCTGGAGTTCAGATCGAGGGCATCGACATGGTGCTGGGCGAAGAAGCCAATTCGGAGACGGGGGTTTTGGGTGATACTAGAGATATCGTTAGGCCTTTTTTCCCTATACAAAACTAGAGTGGATAGGAGCCCTACAGTCCGCTTGACGGGACAAGCTGGCCAATGAGCAATTTCAAAACAGTAGTTTTACCGGCACCCTACATATAGGTTAGTATGTCTCTACGACCACAAATTGATTTCCAAGCATTCACATTAGGCCCCACAATTCCAATGCGCGAATCTAATTGAACGTCCAAATCCACCTTCTCAACGATTGGCTTCCCAGGTGTATATGAAAACGATACATTCTGCATCTGAATGATAGGGGGACTCAGCTTCTCCACGTCCGGGAACTTGAACACAACGCTATACTCGTCCTCGGGGGCCTCTAAAACCGGCAGCTTTTCCAACTTCTTAATCCTACTCTGGGCTTCACTACTCTTGGCAGCATTATATCGGAATTTATCGATAAATGTCTGCAGGTGCTTCCTATACGCCATCTGGTTCTCATACTCTCTCTTCGCCGTCTTCCGTCGCTCTTCCTTAGTCGCATAGAACGAGTCAAAATTACCACCCTTGTAGTAATCAAGGCGTTCAGAGTGCTGGTGGATGATATCAGTGGCAACCTCGTTCAGGAAAGCCCTGTCATGGGACACGACCAGGATAGTGGAGGGATAATCCTGCAAATATTCGGACAAGAAAGTGATCGACGGAACGTCCAACATGTTCGACGGTTCGTCCAAAAGCAGAAGATCCGGCTTGCAGAAAAGGGCACGGGCCAACGCCAGCCTCATCCTCCAACCTCCGGAGAAGGTTCTGGTAGGGTCCTGCTGTCGGTCCGCCGAAAACCCTAACCCTGCCAAAATGGACGCAGCCCTAGGCTCCGCCTTATCGGATTCAATCTCGGCGAGTTTGGCGTGGACTTCCGATAGAAGTGAGTCCAGTTCGTCGCGCTCTTGATCCGGGAATCCCTGACTCGCGGTGACGGTGATTGGGTCGGGTTTGCTTTCAAGCGCCTTCAGTTCCTTCGTGATACGATCTTGCTCTGCGAGAAGATGTTTTCGCCACACATCGGCGTCGAGCACGGCTTGTAGGGCTGGAGTGTCATCGCCCATGATCTTTCAAAAAAAGGGAATCAACAAATCAACACACAAAACCCCTGAACAATAACTTTTGATAACGAACTAACCTCTTGTTCTACGTGCAATATGGTTATATGTGTAGGGACAGCCACCTCACGCCTTGACAGCGCTCTAAGCAACGTAGATTTACCAATACCGTTCTGTCCGACGAGACCATATCGCCTCCCATAAGCCAAAGTAAGTGTAGTATCTGATAAAATCCTTTTCCCACCAATTTGCACGTCCACATTATCAATCTTGATGTCCTTGCTCTTGCCCTGCGAGCTCTGCCCGAGCTGAAGCGGATTGACAGCCATGTAGAAGTCATCGTAAGACTGCTGCTCATCGGTAGCAATTAACTTTGATGCCTCATAATTCACGTTCTTCATGACTTTCTTATCCTGCTTCGCCTTGATCTTTCGTTCCGCCTTCTCGAGTTTTTTCTTGTCGACCTTGCTCTCAACTTTTCTCGTCCCCACTGCGTCGATGTCAACACCACCACCTACTAAACCCATGGTAGAGGAAATGTTCTTCTGGGAAGCCATGTGGATTGTTTGGTCAAGCTTTTTGGCCCGGCCAGAAAAGGCTTTTCTGTTCTCGCCGTGGGCAGCATTGAGCTGGGCGACGAGCTTATCTATTAAGGCTGTGACGGAAGCCTCGGAAATCGATGGCGGCGCGGCGTCAAGAAGTATAGAGGTTACAGCGCTAATGGCTTCGGCGAATTCGATATCCGCCTCAGGAGAGGTGGACGTAGAGGCATGGGTGAGGAATCCAACAGAGTAATCGGTGATGGTTGGATCAATGGATGGAAGGACAGCAGTAATTTCTGCCTCCATTTTGGCGGTAGAGAAAATACGGGGGCGGGGGAGTAGTTTGGCGAGATTTTGGTGGGGGAAGGGTTGACATCGAGGGGCGGGGGGGGCGTTGCGGGTGGTTTCTTATCGATAAAAGTCAAACCGGATCACGTGATGTCACTCTGATATCCATCATATCCAGCGCGAGGATACCACATGGTAGTTTATGAGTGTAGTTGATAATAGTAGTGACAGAGACTAGCGAAGCCAATAGCAGTTGGTTCAATGAAGGAATCCCCTCTAAAAATCCCACCCATCTAGACTAGGACAGGCTCTTTCACAAGTGACAGCTCGGGATGTGTTCCGACCCCTCAATCTCAAACCAGTGCTCCCCCGCTCTATTTTCCAATTCAAATGCATGCCTTGCTAGATGTGAAAGGATTCTAAGTATCTGCTCTCTTCCCGTATTATGCGGCCAAACGAAGGGAATAAACCACCACACAATCTGTAAAAATACAACACTCCTAGTAACTCCGGGCCCAGGTCGAATTATATCCAAGTCTTACATCCTTCTTCGAACTAATCACTCAAACCTCGCATGTCCTCTACCTTCAGGGCTTACAATACCCAATACCTCTCCGGTACTTCCTAACCACTCCTTAGCTCCCCCGAAAACCATTTTTGCCATCCCCGTCCCCGTCCCCTTCTTCTTACTAGCAGAGCTACTACCCATCGTGGCGGAAGTGCTGGGTAGTACATTCTCCCCAGCACTCAAGGATACAAACAGGGAAAAGGGCACAAGCCACACGCAGATACCAAAGAAAGCGCTAATCTCCGTGAACGTAGGGAAGCGGCTGGGGAAACTAGGGTCGGTCGATGAAGAGTAGTCGTAAAGGTTTCTGCTTGGGCTACTGGGGTGCTGATTGAAGGGATGATCCGATGGTAGGACTGGATTGGAGAAATGATTGAACCAAAGGAAATGGTTTCCGATCACAAGACCTACAAGCTGTTAGATGTAGGGTAGATCTGGGGTGGGGAAGGGATAATACAGCAAGATAGAATGAAAACACCATCCGTAAGTCTGACTACAAGCGAAGAGGGTAATTAGGTTCCAATAGCCAACCAAGAGTATATAATTAGCGACATTATACATACCCATCGGGAATGTCCTTGTAACATTCATCAAGTACACGCCATGGCTGGCTGCAGAAAAGAGCGTCAACATGACGGGAAATCCATCAAATACAACCAGTAGAATATGAGCTGCTATTATAACTTGAATAAGCCGTGTTAATAGCTTCTGTGAAATGACAGTGTGTTCCTCTACCAGCTCCGAGAGATAGTAGAGCCCGGAAGCTGATGTTAACGTCAGTACAGATGCCGGTATTGTGAACGAGTGGCGGAGATGATTACCGATAGCCAGCGTCAGGAACGAAAAGCCAAATATGACACCGGTGTAGCCCAATAACGGAAGAATCCACATAGTGATCGAGGCTTAGGGATAATGACGGTTGGGAATGTGAAAAGGATAAGCGCAAGCAGGTGATGAGCAGCGAACTATCGCAGCTGCAGTTCCGAAAGACTGCGCGAGGTGGTCGATTAGACAGGGTTTTGAGGGAGCGTGTCAGAGGCGAAGTGAATAGTTGGTCTGTATGAGTGTTGGTATGGGTGAGAAGCTTGCATTTGAATCTCGATTCATCATAGCGGAGGGAGGCGGAATACCAGATTAAATGTGTTGCGAGGGACACGTGAAATCTTCGGGGGAAGCTTGGCGATCCAGTGTTGAAGCTGGAGATGGATGCGGCTTAAAAAGGAGTTTCAATGTTATCCAGGCAGCAATGCTCGAGTACAGTACAGTAGGTACCGGCATCATAATATTATGTACTATCATACCGTGCGGAGAAAGCATCGTCACTATCCCACAACCAGGATATCCGTGCCTTATAGACCTTCTCACACCGAACCTACTCGAGTACTCTTACCAGGTAATGGCCTCCGCCTCCTGATGAAATCCGGGCGGAATTTGTGGGACTCGAGAAGCTGTTCTTAGAGGCACACATATCTCTCCCCTATCAGCTACAGCTACGGGCGCTCGTGCATAAACCTACCTGGGCACACTGGCTACGGCGCGTCTGGTATGTCCCCGGTCTTCTCTCTCCTTCTGCCCGGAAAACCATACTTGATGCTAGGTTCTATTTCAGCTGTATCTACGAACACATGGATGCCATGTTCACATATTACATCCCCGCGGCCTCCACACGCATCACCCCACCATAACTACGACCACCACCACCGCTTTATCATGTATGAGTTGGTAGCCTGTTAAACCTCCGCGCGCTAACAATTTGATTCTTCGTCTTTTGCCCTCGGACCGGGAGTCCCTATTTTCCAACAATTCATTAGCATTTCATCAATCCCAGAAGCCAAACGCCCTGTACCTGAGCGTGCCGTTTCCCCCTATACGTCCCAATATCCTTTAGTCGCATTATATTATCCGCTATCTTCCTCTTTAACTCCGTGTCTATAAGCATTTTCGTCATTTCCGATGAAATTGCCGTGACCTTCGGCTGTGTCAATTGGGATATTCTGGCAGCTTTATGAATTGAGAACTTTGCGCAGATTCGGTCGGCGACGTTGTGGCCGATGCCAAAAAATGATCTCAGAGCTTTCTATCGAATGTTAGCGGCGGAAATCAACTAAGTGCGGAGGAAAGTGACGAACATGAACGAGTTGGTTCTCAGCAATCTGGACTCCGTAAAGATTCACCATATTGTGGGCCCAACCGGAGGAAATTGTTTGTGGTCCGTTTGATCTCTCTCTGGCGGGGCAGATCTTAAACTCCGAAGTATCATACATGTATGATACCGCCTCCAGAAACCCAATGGTTACCCTGACGTCACGTGTCCACGGTTGAGACCACCTAAATGTTAGCTGGGAAGGTCAGGAACGAGAAGCAGGGGCACTCTTGTCACGACCCAAACCTCTTTCTACTACAGCTTTTGTAGGGCCTCCATCTGGTGCAACTGGCCTTACGATGTCCGGATGAACTCTCTTCGTGATCCGTTCAGCTTGCGCAACAAAACCCCGCTTCAAATTCTACGCTCGCCCCTATTACAAACCATCCAAACAGAAGTCCAGAAGGCCGCGAGCCCAGCTATCGACTCGGCAGTTGAAACATTCGAATCAATGTCGTTTTCTATTCCGAAGAACGTCCCTTCATTCACGAGCCCTGACCGCGATTTTGAAGATGTGGGTTGGGCAGCTGCGAAATCCGGTGTATCACCTCGCACACTGAAACGACCGGTGTCTATTGGAAATATCGCAGAGGGAGCTGTTGGTGGCCTGTTCGGAGCCAATCGAGACCTACCATTATACAAGGACAAGCCTTATTACCAAAGATCGGGACGAAATCAGAGAAAGATGTATCGACGAAAACGATTTTTAGTGGGTTTCATAGCCGTGCTTGGACTGTTCTATTGGTTTGGGTATTTCTCTGGCACTGGTACAAGAATCTTGCCGATCAAGAAGAAATCCAAGGAGATTGTGGACTGGGAGGATAGGAGGGAGAAGGTTAAGGAAGCCTTTATGTTGAGTTGGAATGCTTATGAAAAGCACGCTTGGGGTAATACCAATACTCTTCCCCGGCTATCTTCATGATTTACCTATCTCCATGCAAAAAAAGCAATAAGCTGCTTGAGCTCCTACTTCACACCCAACGCACAGATGAGCGAACCACTCTAACGGAGATTAGGCAACGATCAGTTCTTTCCTGTCACCAAAACCGGACGTCAGATGATCCCTAAGGGCATGGGTTGGATTATCGTCGACGCACTGGACACTATGATGATAATGAACTTGACGAAGCCACTGGAAAAGGCTCAGCATTGGGTAGAACACTCGCTCACTTTTGAGCAGGACAGCGAAGTGAACACGTTTGAGACCACTATTCGAATGCTGGGTGGTCTGTTATCCGCACACTACCTCTCCCAAGATCTAAATCTCGTTCCTGTGAAGAAGGCTGCCGAAGATATGTACCTCAATAAAGCCACAGATCTTGCAGACAGGTTGCTGGGTGCCTATGATTCTCCTTCGGGGGTTCCCTTTGCGAGCGTCAACTTGAAGTCCCGTGAGGGAGTGCCTTCACACGCAGACGGGGGCGCATCATCCACAGCGGAAGCCGCAACGCTACAGTTGGAGATGAAGTATCTCTCAAAGCTGATCGGCGAAACCATATACTGGCAAAAGGCAGAGAAGGTCATCGAAGTTCTCGATAATAACGGAGCTAAGGATGGTCTTGTCCCGATCTTTGTTTATGCTGATACCGGAAACTTTCGTGGAAACGAAATTAGATTAGGATCGCGAGGTGATAGCTATTATGGTACATACGCGCCCCCTTGTCTAGGCACTCCGGCCAGTGCTGACAAATATTTCAGAGTACCTAATCAAGCAATATCTCCAGACCAAAAATCAGGAGCCCATCTACCTGGACATGTACAACGCTGCTATGTCAGGTGTCAAGAAACATCTCATCGCCAAATCCCATCCATCACATCTTACATTTATCGCCGAACTTCCAAGTGGCATTGGTGGTGATTTATCTCCCAAAATGGACCACCTGGTCTGCTTCATGCCAGGCCTTTTTGCTCTCGGCGCAACTGAAGGCCTTACGGTCGAAGAGGCCCGCAAAGCAGAAAATGGGGTAAAGTGGGGCGTCCGACAAGAGGAAGACCTCAAACTTGCCCGTGAGCTTATGCGCACCTGCTATGAGATGTACAACGTCACGGCCACAGGGCTTGCTCCGGAGATCGCATGGTTTAACCTAAAGCATGGCAAGAGCGATGATGGAGAATTCATCGAAGAGGATCCAAGCAAAGACATCATTGTCAAACCCCGTGATGCGCATAATCTCCAGAGGCCAGAGACGGTTGAGAGTTTATTCGTCATGTGGAGGATTACGGGCGATGAGATCTACCGCGAGTGGGGATGGAAGATCTTTGAGGCCTTTCTCGAGCACACTGCCGTCGGCGAAGGCGCAAAGGATGGCTTTACCAGTCTTGATAACGTCGATGAGGTACCACCCAAACAGCGTGATAACATGGAGAGCTTCTGGCTAGTAAGTCGCCCCCGCTTCACCCAATCACAAATCAATCCGCTAACCCTTCAGGCCGAAACCCTGAAATATCTCTATTTACTCTTCTCCCCGAACGACCTCCTCCCTCTTGACGAGGTAGTCTTCAACACGGAAGCTCATCCATTCCCCAAATTCGGGATGGGTCGTCTCTTCGAAACGGGCTGGAAGCGCCTGCCAAGGGACAAAGAGGGGGTAATCATTAAGGAGGACCTAACAGAGGAAAAACCAGAAAATCAGCAGAAGCAAGAAAAGGATAAGAAATAAAATGATTTGTACAGCTAATCTGATTTCGTGTGAATATTCAAAAATGCCGGGGGGGGCGTGATTTGTAGGGGAGGTGTAATCAATCGATTTATTATATCATGTACTATCATGCATTTCTTGTTGGGACCTTTTGGGCATAATAATTGGACGAGATTGATGGCGGTGATTGTGAGTGTCGGAAACATGACTGAAGAGCTTTACTGCCTGTCCTGTCGGAAAGGTGTCGTACAGAACCCCATACATATACAGCGAAATAGCGAAATAGCGAAATAGCTCAGCAATACAAAAATAAACCAAAGTGTGGTGGCAAGCACCGTATGCGCGGGGGAGAAAAGTGCGGATAACAGCATGGAGCAGGCACTCAATCGGTCAATCAATCGCCTCTAGGAGATAAGGAACACCGGCCCGGAGCAAGAAACAACACACGGCAAGACGCACCTGCACAGGCAGTGCCGTGCGTGCTTCCCCACCAAGTCCAATGCCAGGCCCGTCCCTGGCGAGTGACATACCATGACCCTCCCCTCACGAGCTATTTTCCAACGAAGGGCACCCGCAAGTATCAGAATGTAGAATCCGAACTCCCCCCCTCAGAGTCAAGCTCCTGCCGAGCGTCACACAGTCAGGGTTCTTCTTCCTCTCTTCCACTAACAGTATTGGATATACTCTATGATAAAATAGCAGTAATATCATACCTACAGTACCACACTTGTGGTTGGCATTTGTACCTCCCTCCTCCTCCTCCTCCTCCTCCTCCCATGATACCAGATACCTTATAGATAGCTGTGTCTTTGCTTGTATGTGGATTCCTAGTCTCCGTTTTTCGCTCTGCCTAAATAGCGGGGAGGGGAGGTTTCTTCTCCTCCCTTTCTTTTCTTAGTGCTCACCCCCGCTCGCCCACCTACCACTCAAACTAGGTTGCCCGTCTGGATCCGATGCGAGCCGGATAGCGATGTACAAAATGCCCGCTAAACCGGGTGGGTCTCTGCGCACTTCGTACGATACAGTGCTAGGTATCATAGTAAGAATGCCACATGCCAGGTCCCACCGCCGCCGCCTCCTCGCCGTAGCTAGGGTTTAGAAACCCACCCTAGCCACAATACCGGCAAAAAAAAAAAAAGAGTATCATACGGAATAAACCCCTGCCTACTCGCGGGAAATCACCGAAACCTACGATAAAAACTAACTATGATAGCAAACTCAACTATCATACATCCCACCGTAAGCCCCCCAAATCACCCACGATCACCAATCCACCCACCCGTCACCAATAAATTAAAAACCCAAAACTACCAAGGAAGTTGCTCCAAAACTAAACCAACCAACCCAACCGACGAAGAAGAAGAAGAAGAAGAAAAATAAGAAGAAGCGAGCCCGTAAGGCAATACGGTACACCACCAGCCCCCCTCTTAAAGGAGCTGCTGCTCCGGATAAACCACCGTATTACAGTACTTGTAACAGCACGGTGGGTCTGAATGAGCATGGGGAATGTCGCTCGCCTCCTGCCCCCTCGTTTTTACTGGCTTACGGTACCGTACTCGAGTATAGTAGTATACCGGGGCCAGGTATGATGGACACTTTGTCATACAGTACACACGGGACATCATACACACTCACTCGTCTTCTACTTTTGGCTGTTTGTTTTGGTCGTCGGTCGGCCGGCTGGCTGGCTGGCTGGTCTGTTGGTTGGTTGGTTGGTTGGCACACAGTGCCGGCAAGCAGGCGGGGATACCGTGCCGCACCGTAACTTAGTCAACATCCTTACCGCCGGCAACTTGGAAGGACCCGTCGGGGGGGGGGGGTAAACAAATAACCGTAAACATACGGTACGCTACGGGATGTACGCTCGGGGGGATAATATTCATGGTTTATCACTCGTTTTATCACCCACATCTCCTCCCCCTCCTCCCCCTCCTCCCGATCTTTATTCCCTACGGTAACGCAAGTGCTGGTACCGTAAGAGCAAAAGTAAGACCCATCATACTCCAACGAGCGGAGGCGGGGGGGGAAAGACAAAGAGGGGAAAACAAATTACCACATATGATTCGATAGGGCGTCGTCATTGTACTCGAGCACGGATTAGCTTGCATATGCGTGTGGTGTGCGCGTGCCAAGGCCTCTCTTTTCTCGCTTCCTCTCTTTTCTCTCCTCCTCTCTTGTCTCTCTCATATTCTCTCTCTTTTTTTTTTCCTTCCCCCTTTGCTAACAACACTCGAGTGGATTTTGTTTTACATGTAGACTTGAGCACACTTTTGCTGCACAGTAACTATCCCACACTCATCGGTTACCGTATCCTAACTCTTCGGGTGATATTTTTAGAGTGCGGTGTGCTGATAAATGCGTTGCGGTGCCTTGGGCGAGGAGCGAGGATGGATGGATGGTGTGGGTCAGTGGTTATAGTACAATATGGTACGGTAGTGACTCTCGTCCACGGTGCCGCATCTTGGGTTCGTTTGTTTTCAATTTTTAGCTGTGGTGCGATGCAAGTATGGTAGGTAGTAATAGGGTCGTCGGGAGATGCGTACATACTGTGCGGCAAGAGGTATGAGTTATAGGATTCACAAGCTGTGTACCGGTGCCTGATCTACATAATATGGCCACTTTTCTTCCTTCCTTCCTTCTTCTTTGGAGGTTAAAGTTTTGGGTAGCGAGTGGGACTTCTGCGGAAGTGAGCGCGGGATTATGGGATGGGATGGGATGGTATTATGCAGGTGTACCGGTAGTATACCGGTACACTATATGGTGCCCAGTCTGGCATCGTTTGTTCGCTGTGAGCACTACTGGTAGGGTGGGTGTGTGCAATGGGATGAGATGGGCTGTGGGATGGATATCGTGTGTATCGTGCCGTATTGCGGCCATATTGCATTATTGTTCGTTGTGATGGGTCGCTGAAGGCGGAAGAAGCCACTTTGTGTACTTGTACTGTGTGAGAGATTGTGTGTACTACTCGAGTAGAATTCGTGATTGGCATAATTGACATGGTCGAAATTGCGATCGTAATACCCCTCCATTGTCATAGCCCCATAGGGCCGTAGGGCGGGATGTGCATTGTTGCTTTTCTTTTCTTTTCTTTGTTTTTGTTTTCTGATTGTTTGGGATGTGATATAATACTCTTGTACCGTGCTCTGCCATCGCGATACCAGTCGAGAGCGGTGGGATAGGGAGAGAGAGAGGTCCAGCTGTGGATGGATGAGCGGGGTGTTTATCGAGCTGAAAGCGAGACATACATACACATGCGTGCTGTGCGAGTACTGCCCGTCCAAGTACATCCATCCTTGGATTGTGGGAGCGCAGGTATGGGATGGAGAGTAGCAAACCGCGAATCGGGATTCCCTCCCTGTCCCCTCTTGGAAAGAAACAGGTAAACAAACAAGCAAGCGAGCATGCCATGACCAAAACAAACAACCACTACCGGCACCAGGGCCCTGCAAGTGCACGAGGACATTACCCTACCAAGCCACAACCAAACCCCACAATCGCGAACCGCAAGCGTCAAGGGCGAGGGATCCCGTGATTTCGCGGTTTTGTGATGAAAACGCGGTAATTGCGTGTGTGTTGCTTGAAAATTGGTCGGTCGGTGAATAGAGATGAGACAGGACAAAATAAACGAGGAAAGCATGCATCCTGGTTCAAACCGGGGGGGGGGGGGGGGTTAGAGGGATGCGATGCAAGGTATGATATTTATTATTATTACTATAATATGTAATAAATAGGGTAATTCACGAGAGTATCGTAGCGAAGCTGGCGCCACCGCTGGGAGATTTTGTTTTGTCGAGTTTGGGTTATATTCTTCGCGGCGGTTGGCAAGGGTGCAGTATGAAGGGATGGAGGGTACTCCGAGGGTGGGGGATATTGATTGGAGAGGAACGGAATTGGCAGAGGGAGTGTCGTGGGGTACTTGTAGGAGTAGGAGTACAAGTACGGGTGAGATCCGATGCTGTGCCGTATCGAATCTTGTTTGGTGGTTTCGTTTGGATGGGGATTTAAATTGTGGTTTCTTTTGGGGGGGGATAGTGATGTACCGGTACTAGTACTCGGGCAAGTAAACGAAACGAAATGAACTGGGTTGAATTGGGTTTGCGGATTTGGGTGAGCGGGTGAGGCTGTGTACTGTCCCAGGATCCTGTGTGGCGTTGGGTTGGTCTCCAACATGGCCGACGGGCGAGTGCATGCTGGTGTGGATGACAAAGATCCGAGCGGGCTCGAGGTTTCTAAAGTATGCACTGGAGCATACGCAAGGTTATGCTTTCTGCTTTGCCATGCAGGGAAGAAGGGGAGGGAAGGACCTGGTTATGTTCCTTCCGGGGTACTCGAGTACAGAAAACGGTGTAACGTAACATGACCTTCGGTGGGCGGGGGTAAGCTCGGGAAAGGAAGGGAAGGGAAGAGAATAAAGTGAGAGGAAGGGGCATCCAATGTTCCTCATGGCGTGAGTGCCTGTGTTTGTCTTCACATATCTGCCTGCCACCTGCCTGGCTGGGAGCAGCATTCCGGTAAGTGATGGTGGTGATGATCGGTCTCAGCTTTCACAGACGGGAAAATTGGGTATCTTTTATTAGCTATTATGCCATTTAATCCGAATGATTTCAACCTCAGCATCGAAATTAAGGTAGTTAATTTAGTCAGCTGTAGCGTAATCGAATTGGTGTTTTTTCCTGCCCGGGAAAAGAGGAAGCGGGCTGGGGGAGAGGGGAATTGCCGGCTCTCTCTCTCTCTCTCCCTCCCTCGCCTGTTTGCCTGTTTGCCTGGCTGGCTGGCTCCCAGTGGGGGGGGGGGGGTTTCGTTCGCTCCTCTCGAGTTCTGTTCCTTTTCACTCCTGGATTTCAATTTTTCTGAAATTATTTGCCTGTGGCGTTCATTGATTGACATCAACATGGGAGGCTGATTTGAGCCACTTTTTACTTGGAAAGCATTACCGTGTTTGGTAGTGATGGGTGGTGGTGAGTTTTTTGGTTGGTCTTCGGTTGCAGTATGTTTTGGGCGCGCCTTGCAGTACGGTAAAGTTACTGCACAGATTTTGGGGAGTGTGTTCCATCCCCCTGTCATTTCCTATTTTGATTGTGATCGTTTGGCTGGCCTTTCCCTTCCCTTCTCTTCCGCTCTCCCCTTCACCCAGACCAAGCTGCCCCCTTCCCTTCCCTTTCCATCTGGCTTTCCTAAGATAGATTTATTGGATTACGGTACGGTACCGCTACCGGTAGTTTCGAATACCGTAACTGTAGCGTGCCCTATGCGGCCTTTGCTTCTCTGGCTGGCTGGCTGGCTACCAACCCCCCCCACTCGCTCGTATCGTGCCTGCGGGGGAGGAGGAAAAGGGAAAGCGAAAAGAAAATAAAAAAGAAAATAAAGAAATATAAAAAAAAAGGCTCAACTTATGGCGCTGCCATACCGGTACCTCTTATTCTCTCTCCTGTACTGTAAACAACCAACCAACCAACACAGCTCAACCCGGGCGCCCAACCCACTCGACAACCATTCTCCGCCGCCGCTCCCCCCCCCCCAATTTTTGGTTCTCAAAGTTTTGGCACATTGCTTGCTTGCGATTTGTTTGTTGTGTGTGTATGTGTGCAATTTTTGGGAACCGTTTTGACTGAGTTTTTGTTTGGTTTCCATTCACGCCCTTGGGAGGAAAGAGGCAGTTATCCCCTGAGTGTCCCAAAAATCGCTGGTCAAGTTAGCTTTTAGCTTGAGCTTTCGACCTTTTTTCTTCTTTTCTTTTCTTCTTCTCTTCGCGCGCGCTCTACTCTCCCGGTATTGTTCTTCGCCGCCGCCGCTCCCTAGATTTTTGCTTGACCATTATTGCATTCTTGTGTGATTATCACACAAATCACCCTTTCGCTCTTTCACCACTAGAAACGGCCTTATTCTGTCTCTCATTTTGCCTGCCAATCTTTTTTTATCTCAAAAGCCTTTGAACGGTTTCCCCGGGATATCTCACAGTGTGGTGCCCGTGCTCAGTAAATTGGCAATCCGCTGAAGACGTTTAGGCTCGGGTATGTAACTCACATATTTCCTTTCTTCCATTTGGTGCCTGCCAATTCATTTTGTATTATGTGTGCACGCTACGCCTAACCTGGGAAACTTTCCTATCATATCAATACTCCTTCCTTCCTTCTCTCCCTTCCATCTCCTCCCTTCCCTCGTGCTCGTGCGTACCTGGGCTCACATTTCGGTGTGTACACGTACAGTACATTCTGGCTAGCTAGCTTCATTCTTTAGATTCATTCCCCTTGGAATTGTGCATCAACCTTTTTCATCTCACCAGCCATTTCACCCATTTCCATCCATCAATAATCAATCCATCAATCCGCTTCCATTCATCCCTCCAAAAATACGCAGGTCGGTTTCCACGGGAAGGGGGAATCAGAAACCGAGGGGGAGAAAAAAATAAAAAAGATATTTTGTTACTGTACTCGTTTCTGTTTCATTTCGATAGCTTCACCTTCGTTTGTTTCCCATTTCCCGCAACTTTTGCCTTCCCCGGTTTCCTAGGTCTTCCAGGCAAGACATCCCATCTCCATCAACCACTGCCCTCCTCTCCCCCCCCCCTCTCCCAATCTTGCCCTTGCTCACATCACATATCCCCTCCTCCTCCTCCCCTAGTTGATCAGCAAATCGGCAACCTCAATCAACATCCACCCCCCCCCTCCCTTTCCCCTTGCCCTTCATTCACCCATTCATATTGCCCCCTGCCTTAATACAATATCGCACGTCTTTCCTTTCGACCTGCTTGGTTCACGATGCAATGCTCATGACCTTGTTGTCCTATTGTATATCCTGTTCATTGTAATTCTTTGGCAATGAAAACTGTTTCTACTGTGAGTTTTCTATTCGACCGCTAGAGCTTCTTATGTCTGCTAACAATTGTTTCAATAGCTGTGTGCTACTTCCACGGTCGGCATAGCTGCCTGTGGGTATGCTTTAGCACGACCATGTACCGGCAATGACCTGAATGACCAACTGACGAATGCTACTATTCACTCTAATAATTTTATACCTCCTTTAATACGAAAGCCCACTGGATCCAATGGAAAGGCCATCAGATCCGTTGATAATACAAACCAGCAGGAGATACCTCCCCTTCGTACAAGCTTCTCTAGACCTTCCACATCGCGAAACTGGTTGCGTCGGCTGTCCATGTCCTTTTCTTCCTCCTCCTCTTCCGCTTCCTCCCCCTCAACCTCTACGAATTCCTCGAGCCTCTCCTCGCGCTCCCGCTCACAGTCTGCATCGTTGGATGCGTCCACCCCAGACTCGCGACCGCCCACGCGAAGCAAACTTCTCAGGCGCTCTCCATCACAACGCCTCGCTTGCTCTCCCACTGTGCCAAGCCATCTTAGACGACCGTCGACTGCTGTGATCCAATCAACTCCCGCGGGCAAATCCTCGCATTTGACGCCGATCCATGCATCACGTCCTTCCACCTCCGCTCCTGAGTCCAACCCCCCTCGGTTAACCCCCCAGGAGCCTCAGGATTCATGGCGGGTTTTCTTCTCAGCTAAACGTCAGAAAGCCAGGTCATCATCAGCTGCTGGAGGAAAGTTGACAAAGTTTGCTGGGATAAGGAGGATTTATCCGAGCCAATCTCGCCAAGAGCCGGCGCTGCCAACATTAATGCTCGCTCCTTCCATCGAGGCGCCGGATTACGACGCAGCGTCCATCTTTTCAGGAGCGGCCTCGCTCTTCTTCGATTCTAGGCCAGCTACGCGGATTGGTGATTTTTCGCAGTCTCGTGGCCGCCCTTCGACGTCTGCCAACATGACTGCGCCCAAGCGACAGGTTAGGCGCTCATTGTCGGTCTCGAATATTCTCCCGAGAAGTGGCCCGCAGAAGCGTGGACGAGGCGGCAAGGGTCTAAGCGCTGAGGAGGAAGGCAGCGACGGTTTAGTTGGATCGTATTCTACGGATTTGGATGTTTCTAGGCGATTTTCGGAACCTTTTGTTGATTCTCCCTATTTACTCCTCCCCAGACCGGTGTCGCCTATGAGCGGGGGGGAGAGAGATCCACTTCCCCCTATACAGTCTCTTTCAGCGCTTGAGTTGGACATGGAGGCCCTGCCTGTGACGAACGCTAATGACCTTGATGATTGTCGTCTGGAGACCTTGTCGCCCGTTGATCCTAGCTATGAGGCTGACACTGACGACGACGATAGAGAGGAGGTGGATTCTGAACCATTTTCCCGGGGCGGTGGACATCATCAGCACAGATTATCAATAATCAGCGCTTCAGAGAGGGCATCAACCCTCGTTGGGAGTGAGGACCTAGGTCATTTTGAAGGTGATGACTTTCAAAGTGAAACGGTTTTTGACTCCGTGAGAACTAGGGTTTCGGAACTAACCCCTGTTCGGTTGGATGCTATATTTCGTTTGCCGCCTCCTGAGCCCAGTGAATACCACTTGCCCATGGGATCCACCAAAAGTTATATGTCTTCGGACTTTACCCCAACTAAAGGCAACGACCTACCTTCTTCCTCCACACCCACTGTCCTCACGCCACACTTGCAACGGTCTAATATGTCCGATGATGACGATGATGGTTCTAGTAGTGATTGGGACCTTCCTTCAAAGTCTGCTGAGGATGCTGGGGAATTACGGGTTCCTACTTCGAGTGGATTGAGACCTCTGAGCGGCATTCATCTGTCTTCACGTCTTGGGTTGAATCTTAACAATGCGAGTAATACTAGTTTCGGTACAGCATTAGAGGGGCTATCCGTCGATAGCAGCAGCATTAGAGAGACCTCAAGTATACTTGAATGGAGTGAGAGCATCCCCAACAACGGTACCCCACCCAGCATTTCACGAAGATCAAAGGCTATCCATGCAAAGGATAGTCTGTTATCGGGTAATAGGGTTGGAAGAAGGGTACCTAGTTTCCATATTCGCAGCCAGAGTGTACCCGTTGTCAGCAACGTTCGAACTGTTCCTTCGCCAAGTGAGAACTGGGATGACGATTTCTTAGACGACGACGGTGAGGAAGGGTTTGAGTTTGCAAGACGGGAGATGGTCATTCCACGAGAGATTGAAGAGCGACAGGCAAGCGTTATTGGGCATCTTGGCTGTGTCCGGGAGTTTGCCCTGTTGGTTGAAGGTTTGATTTCTACCTTTTCCATGTCTCTCTTTAATGACTGACTGTGTTGTAGATCTCAAACGGTTACGGGATATCGGAGATGCTTCTGGTCTTAGGAACGGGGCCAAAAAGCATCTTTTAGAGGAGGCCGACGGGATCATTGCGTTGGCTACTCTTGATGATGAGGACACCCTTCCTTCCGTTCAGCCCGAGAGGGGTCAGAACCGGTCAAGCTGGCATACACCTTCCAGACATTCCGAGATGACCCTTGATGACGATTTTAAGTCTACCCCACGTAATAGGAGGCGCTCGTCCATCCTGTCACCGGATGATGACGTGTTTGGTGGTGGTAACCTGCCTACTACCCCTTCTTCATTCCCACACCTGAGGCATGGGTTCCGCAGTCCCTCTGCGTCTTCCTCGCCTTCGCCACTATCCAAGAAGTCTATCGATAAGAACGATCCTGTGGAGGTTGCTAAAGGAATCATGGAACGAATGCAGCTGCAGCATTGGCAAGGGTCGGATCATCCCATTGGGTCAGGAAAGTCGAAGGGTGCCTGGAACGGAGGAAAGGTGCAATTCGATACGGATATGCTGAGGGAATTGGTCGTTCACGTTGGGGGGTTGAAGAGGGATTTGGCAGAGCTTGTGGATTGTCTGGATTCGCCTTCACTTAAGAAACATCCTCACTACATTACCTCCGACGTTGTTGAGTCACCTACTGCCTTGGAAACCGGCGAATATGGACTTGAGATTAGCCCTGGTGTGGGTTCTTTTGACCAAGAGAGCTGTGGGAGTGGGTTGGAGAAGGCCAGGTCTAACAACGGGGTCGACTTTAGACCCATTGTCGGTGTCGTTTAGAAATGCCGTCGTGATCGAGTTTCAGCACATTCATCGCTGCATGTTTCGGGGCGCAAAAAAAGAAAGCGTTGTGTTTGGGTTTGCATTGGAGTAGGGAAAGATAAAACCGCATGCATTCGGTGGAGGTTATGTTTGGTTTGCACCTGCTTTTTAGCCCTTTGCATTGTCTCTTGCTTTGCGTTTTTTTATTTTTACATCTCCAATATTTCGTCGTTTGGCACCTGGGTGTTCGGTACTCTTTTCTTTTTTCTTTTTTCTTTGGATCACAGTATACATATGTTTCACTATAAATGTGGGATTGTGGGGGCGCGCGCGCTGGTTAGTTTTGATTGCTTGCTCGACTGCTTGGGCTTTTTGTTGCTCTAGGCTCTGGAATCTGGGTGGGTAGCTGGATGGAATGTTTTCGAAGAACCCGTGGGAAATGGAACGCAGATGGAAATGGGAAAGGAAGTGATGGAATGTCAAGGTCTGGGGTTTACCAGGTCCCGGTCTGGTCGGTCGGGGGATTCTTTTCTCTTTACACTTGTTCTTTTTCTCTGTTCGCTTGTCTTTTTTCTTTTCAAAATAACATCAATCATGGAAACGGGGAGTTACGTTTGTTCGAAATCCAGGGTTTGCTTCTTTTTTCTTTTTTTCCAAGCGCTTTCACTGCTCTTTTTCCTTTCGATTCTTGTATATACCCTTATCTCTTTTCTTTTTTCTCTCTTAAACCTGTCTGGGGTGTTAAAAACGTCTTTGCTTGCTTATTTCACATTTCCTTTCTCCTTGGCCTCTTTCCTTTCGTCACTCCTTTTACTCATACAAAAACTCCATCGATCATTATATCTCCTACTACGAATTTCCTTTGCCATCCGCTCCTTTTCTTACACTTTCCATTTCCCTTAAAACTCACTTTTACGACGATTGATATGTCTGTTTTCCCGAACCTTGAAGGAGTGCGGTTGACCCCCGGGTTGTGTAATGGTTTTGGATGATTAGACGACAGCTGGGGATGGATGGATAGAGAGGGTCATGAGGGTAGGGGGGGGTAGGAGTATGGATGAAAGAGTAGGGAGAAGGGTTCGGGAGCAGATAGGTATGAGTTATGAGAGTATGATGTTTATAGCAATAAAGACTTTTTTTTTTAATTATGAAGCAGAGAGCGAGGATGAGGTTCGGTTTTATTGAGTGTACATGCGTGATTGTGTGGTGGGTAGTGTTAAATAGCGATCAGTCCTGTGTACTCGTCCCAGGCAAGAATTATCCGGAAACAGGGATTAAAAATATATATGGTAAAACCCCTGCGATTGTCTGAGCGTCCATACAAACTCAAAATTCGTATTTTCGAATATTTCTTCCCTGGGACGAGTAGTATTACCTCTGGGAGAGACGAGATGAGGTGGCCTGGACAGTCCGTCAAGAGGCGTAAAACCCAAGCAGTCACAGTTGTACTTGCGGTTCGCCAACGCGAAAACCACCACAGCGATTATGAACCTACTACCTACGTTACCTGGCTGCGCGGATCCAAGTTTAAAAATGAGGAAACCGATCAAACAGGTTCACGACCGATCACTCGCCTCAGAAGGGGGGGGGGGGGGGGGGGGTAAGAAAGTATTAGGTGGAGAGTGCACGGAGCGGCATGCCACTGGGGGGCCACACATTAACCGGCTTGACAGGGTTTGTGGCTAATCGGGGATGCTAAAATCGCGAAAGCTGGGGAAATCGCAAACGAAGAAGAAGAAGAAAAAAAGAAGGGCTGCAGGCTCCGCTCGAGGTTTAGTTTTAGTTGTTGTGGAGGCTAGAGATTTGGACAGAAGACTAGTGGTAAAAAAAACTAAACCCTCCTGATATTAGTTCTTGTGGTAATTATACTGATGGAATTTGTAATAATGTTATGATTTTAAAAGGAGGCTGGGATTTGACTGAGGGGGGGGGTTGAGTTTATCTGCGCAACACAAACTTGGGTCGGGTAATGAAGATGTTACATGTGCAAGTCTCTTCTTAACAGCTTCCTTTCCTCCCGGGGTATCTGCGATCCTTGGATACTTCTGGTGCAATGTATGATAGCTCCAATCCTCACATTCCCAGTGTGATGGAAGAAAGAAAGAAAGGAGGGTGGAGCAAAAAAAGAAAAAGAGGGATCGAAAATTCGTGGAATGGACTTGAGTATTTCAAAGGAAATCATAGAGATTCCCGGTTTTGGGGAGGTTGTTTTCGGCCCGGATGAATGTGTTTGTGCTAGCCTAGTTTGAATGAAGGGATAGAACCCCGACAATTACCACCAATTAATTACATGCAGAGACCAATGGTTGGTCTTTGCAATGCTGCCTGAGCGATCGCGCGATGCGATGGGGAATATTCGGGGCGGGAAGTTCCTGGAAGATGGGATTTCGAAGCGGGTAGTGCATCACGCATGCACAACGCCGTCAAAGACACCCTCCACACACACAGCTTGAATCGATGACAAGTGTATGTCATTACATGGGTTCACTGCAATATCCCCAACTTGTAGTAATCTCATTCTCTAGATTACATTCTAGCCTTTTTGCGCTCGGTATCATACCACGAATCTTCTATGGCGCAGCACGGACTGCACTATGAAATTGTGGTTCCGCACACTAAGGTTGTTTTTTTTTTCACATTTTTTTTTCACGAGTGACCGTTCATGACCCCATCCTCCTTCTCATAATACCGATATCCGGAGGTCATGCCGCCAAGGCTCTTAGACCTAGTTTTTAACTTAGGGTCGCGGCACGTAGGTTTCCGGATGGATGGTCTGGAATCGGAGAGATGTCATACCATGCTGCCCATCCTAGACGCCATAAAACATCTAGAATCCAAACCCAGCCAGATTCATGGGACAAAAGCGGGTTGAGATACGGTGGCAATGATGGACTATGCACGGACTCGCTGCCCCTCGTAGAGTGTAAAAGCGAGTAGGTGCACAGACGCTTTGGTTAATAGTGTGCGGGGCTTGGAAGGCAGCTCTATGGGTCGGTGGGTATAATAGGTATGTGGCTGGTATTCCCCCGAGCTCCAGGTTTTCTATGATATTCAATGTGTGGTAAGCAAGATGCGAGTATTGTATCATATTCTAGATTAGTTAGAGGTATTGAACTTTGTGCGGGGGGCGGTGAAGTTGGGATTCAGGGGGCATGGATGGGGAGGAAAGGGCAAAGGTGGAAGTAGGGTCCTGGGTATCGGGCCTCACTGCAACTAGGGATGCAGGGATTCGAATATGATATATGGTATGATATGATACTACGTGGTTTACCATGAAGTACCGTAACTTACGTGTTATGTGTAGGGAGCTTACAATGTGGAGGTGATCCGGAGCAGGTTTGGATCTGTGTTGGCACTACTGAACTTGCCCCGCTCCAGTTCCCCTCGACAGGAACCAGCATCACCCGTGCCCGATGCCTAGGACCATCTCTCGAACCACCCGGGTAATCACTAGAGCTCTGGGTCTCAAGTGCTGCACAGTGCACCCCCATTGAACCACCCCTCCATGCACCCTTTCGTGCACTGCCACCAAACAGCCAAAATCCCTCCCTCCTCAGGATTCCACGGCAAGTGATGGCTCAGACATTGCCCTTGCGGTACTCTTAACAGCACACCCTGATCGACATCAAAACCTATCATACGACAAGCGACCCATTAGACACCGCCGAGTGACCTCCCGTGATCATTAAACCACACAAGAATATCATACATTCATACTTGACCGGACCTCAATCCCTCTTCTTAACTAAAAAAAATGCCACTACAACTAAACACTATCTTATTAGGCGACCAAAACCAACGGCAAACAAAAAAATCAAAAAAATCAGCGATCGGCAGGGAATTTAATTTAGTCAGCTAGTCAAACCAAACAAGTACAAAGGGGAAAAAGGAACACCATAAAAACCAATTATCCCCAGGCAGCTAAGTTGACATGCAAAAACACAAGTAAATAAATAAGTAAATGAGCAAGCAAGTAAGCAAGCAGTAAGCAGAAAAAGGGAAGAAAAGGCCGTCATCTCAATTGCTACATCAGCCAAGTAATTATTCCAAGTTATCATACGGACTCCGGGAGATGAAATGAAAAACGAAAAAAAAAACGAATGGAGTTTGAATCAAGAACGGTAAAAGGAAAGGGGGCGGGAAAGAAACTTCCGTTTTAGACTGGGCTGGTGCAAGCACTTCATATCCGGAATAACGCTATGCTGGTGAAAGAGAAAAGGAAGCAGGACGGAAAAGGGAAGAGGAGGAAAAAAAGAATAGAGTGCTGCACGCACTCTCACTTATTCCATGTCATGCTATGCTGTGCTCACGACTCACGTTTCTTAAAACTGACTGACTAGAGTAATAGTCAGGCGTAAACCCTGCGCCGCCATTACCAACACGCACGCACAACCGGGTATCCTGGCAAAGCGAACGCAGACAAGTCGATCCACAAACTAAAAGAAAAAACGAGAAAAAAAGAGTAAGGGAGAGAGAGAACACGTTAAACCATGGGAACACCGCCAGCCCGAATAAAGAGAATATAAAGAAAGAAAAAGCAACAAAAGCTGTTTTCCCTGACACTACCGACCCTAACTATCCCCCTATCCGCGTCCCCGCAAACCGAAACCCGTGATAAACGATAGTACAAAATTAGGATTGAAAGGGCTAAGCTACTAGTAATTCTAGAGTCTAAGTTCTGCAAGAATCCTGCTGGCCAAGGACTTATATTGCCAAGTGTTCGTCTTGTTCACGCTCTTAAATTGGACCCCGTGGAGAGCCAGCAGCGGAACCTTGACGATGTAGATTTCGAATTGGAGGATCAGGGAGCCACCAAGGACGCCATCATGCATAGATTCGTTGGAAACATCACTGTTAGAATAGTTAGTGTCTGCGCGTTCTCTATTACGCTTCCCGCCCGACTTGTGTGGCGACGACTGTCCTGCTCCCGAACCTGCGTTGCTGCTGTTGGTCCCACCGAATGAGAGTTTTCTTCGGTGGGACGGCGTAGTGACCATGTTCGTGGCTTCTGGAGATTGAGACGACGGGTTATCTTGGACACTCTTGAGATCGATGCTAGGCCTGTGAACACAGGTAAATCCACCTCTAATTTCCCTGTAGGACACACCGAGCTGCTTGAGAACACGAATGATGTCCATTCTGATCTCAACCGGAGGTTTAGTAGAAGTTGTAGCCACACTGAAAAGCCCTTTGAGGAAAACCGGCTTAACATAGTCCGAAGATAGTGTTGCAGAGTTCTGCCCATCCGCGCTTCCTACTGATGTAGCAGCGTCCGCGCCGTCCTCTTCCGGAACTTCGTTAGACGCAGATGTAGTAGCGATGGCCTCATCCTTCCGTCCACGACGGCTTCCGGAGGTCCCCGCTCCTCGTCCATGACTTAACGATTTGGTTCGGGTTGTCGTAGCCTTTGATGTGCCAGAACCTCTGTCACTAACAGCACTATCGTCCCTAGCAGAGATTGACCTCTCGGAGCCACTTGTGCCTGGAGGATCGCCGGAGTGATTCCGGCCATACCTCCGTCGCCAATCAGCCTCGGATACGCTAGTAGATCTACCCAACTTGCTTGACCGCTTTGAGCCCCCATCTGAAGTTGTCGGGGGTGTTAATAAATCGGGTTGAACCGCCTGAACAGCAGACTTCGATTCTCCGCGAGACGACCCCGGAGCCCTTCGGACCGAAAGGCTCCTCCGTGGAGCAGTTGCATCAGCATGTGTAGAGCCACTTGGCGGCTGTAAAGATAGAGTTGGTGGAGGCGGGGGCTTAGCATCGGCTCTCGATGGATCGCCCCGGGAGGAATGATGTCTTCTCGTGCTAAACCTCCTGAGCATCCCGCCAACAGTACTCTCCTTCTTTGTCGCACCGGCGTCTTCCTTGACATGCTGAGGGATGACTGGAGAAGGTGGCAGCGAAGCGCCACCGAGATTGACCTTTTTCATCGCCTCAGAAACCTCTTCGTCTCCATGAGTTCTTGCCCTCGAGCGAGTTCTTCCACCTGCAGAGACAGATTCACCCTTGAATTCATAACTTGTCTCGCTGGTGTGAGCAGCTTCTGGTTGCTTAGGAATAGTGATCTTGGCGAATTTTTCAACATCCCCAGCAGATAACAGAAGCTGCGCAGGTGGATTCATCAAGCTGCGTTCGTTCTCCAACTTCTCCCGAACTAAGTAATAAACGGAGATAAATGGATTGTACGCATTGATAGGATCCGGATACAAGGGATGTGTTAAGATCTCGCTACTAGGGTTTGTCAGAGTGTCCTTAGAGCTTGTTGATGAACGTCGCTTGTAGAAATCAAATCCAAATCCCTTTTTCCTCTCCGGGTTTGGTGACGCTAGGGGTGTATTACTCGCTGCATTCCGGACGGCGATCTGATAATCTTCTGAATCGATAATTTTTGAAAGTTGTGCAGTGATGGTTTCACTGGTCCCAAACTCAAATCCTGTCATCCCCTGGACAACTTGAGGGTCAAGCGGAAGTGTAAGAGGCTCTCGGTGAGGGAGATGGTTCTCAGGAGGCCCTTGGAAGCCCTTAAGCAGCCAAGGGTGGTTCAGGATTTCTTGTAGTGAAGCTCGGTTCCTGGGGTCGGTAACAAGCATCCGGGCGAGTAGGCTCCTGCAATCTGTTCCCCGTCAATCAGCTAGCACCCCAACAGCATCGAAGATTCGCAGTACCTGAAGTAAGCCATTGAGGATAATCAACCGCACCACGTTTGATTTTTGCATGCAGCGCGGGCATGCTCTGATCATCAAAGGGTACCTTCCCACAGACCAAAACATAAAGAACAATTCCAAAGCTCCAAACGTCAACCTCCGGACCGATATATTGTTTAGCCTGTAGCAGCTCTGGGGCAGCAAAGTAAAGAGAGCCGCAAAAAGTTTTTAAATGAGATCTTGGGGAAAACAGATTTGAGAGTCCAAAGTCTATGATCTTTATATCACCGGTCTTCGAAATTAAGATATTTTCAATCTTGAGGTCTCGGTGAACGATGGAATTCCTATGGCAATAGTCAAGCGCACTCGCGATCTGACGACCGAATTTACGGGCCTGCTTTTCCTTCAACCGCCCATGTGAAATAATGTAGTCCAACATTTGCCCACCATTAACATACTCGCAAAGCATATACCAGTGGTTGTTTGTCTTGATTACGTCGCGCATTCCGCAGATGTACGGGTGATCAAGCAAAGTAACTATAGCAGCCTCCCGAGCCGTTCGAACCTCTTTGCTATCGTCGTGGCGAGGAGGGTATGGCTGTCCAGTCGCCGGGTCTATTCCCTGCTCCTGGATGACCTGCCTGGGTACAATTTTGACTGCAACCTAAACACCACAACGCAAACCTAGTAAGCAACAATAATGCATAATTCTTATGGGGGGTAAGAGGTGAAATGCGGACCTGTTCCGAGCCATCCGACTTCCTAGCAAGCTTGACTTTACCCATACTGCCGGCACCAATTGTCTTTCCAAGTATCCAGGTCCCAGTAGAGCCCTGAATCGATGTCTTTTTTGGTCTTTGCGGGTGGTGGCTCTGACGATTGCCATCATCGGGGATACCGACAGAGGGTCCTTGAGCACTTGTCCCATTGGTTGTAACACTTTGAGCCTCCGACATCGCCGATGCCGTTCTCGAGTTTGGTGGGCGATTCGATGACGCAGCAGAAGGAGCCGAGCGAGGTGCCTCGGGATCGCGAGAAGATGGCGGGTGCAAGGAGTTTGGATCCACTGGTCGGGACGAGGTTGTGGGTCTAGAAGCGGAAGAGGATTGTCGTTGGTGGCGGGAGCTTTGTTGTCGCTGGACGACAACAGGGGCCTGTTGATGGGATGTCATGATCCAAGATGTGGAATGTGAGTTTATAACAACGCCACGAAGATGAAGGCGAATAGAATGGAGGAGATGTTGAGGGCGAGGAGGTAATAGGCGGGGGGTTAGGGTTAGGACAAATGTGGGGGGGGGGGGGGGGGGCGTTGCCGGAGCAACGGACAGCTTCAATAATTGGAAGCGAGATGGGGAGCCGAGAAAGTATGTTGAATCACACAGGCAAGGGCGGGGAAACCGAGTCTGGGGGGGTCTTTTTTGGAAGGTGGAGGGGAACCAGCTGATATTTGCGAGGGAAATGGGAGAGCAGCAACAGACAGATTGCACGGTACGGTGTCGACTGGGGCAACGAACAGCAAGTAAGCAACAACGACAACGACAACAACAACTATAGTACTGCTGCTGATGCGCTGCGGAGAGGATGGGCAGGAGAGCAAAGGGAAAGTGAGAGAGGAGGATGAGAGGAGGGGATGAGGGGAAAACAGAAGGAAAGGCGAGGACAAGCAGGGAGAAATGGAGAGGAGGTACGAAGGACGGGCGAGGGTTGAAGATGGATGGATAGATTACGCCGGTGGGTGTGATGGGGGGAGGGAGGGCGGATGGACTGGCAGGACTGACAGAATCACCACCACTTCAAAAGCCGGGCAGACAAGCGGCGCAATCTTTGCTCTTGGTGAGTGCAACGGCACCAGGGGGTATTTTCTAGTATCCAGAGTAAGAAATAGAAGGAGGGGCGCAAAATAGAAAAGGCTACCAGAGCAGGTAGAGCAGAGATGGCCGGACTTTTGGTCAAGCAAAGAAAGGTAGATAGATGGAGAGAGGGAGAGAGAGAGAGAGAGATGAATAAACAACAGGAAAGCAAAGACTACAGTATGGTGGGCAAAGGGGAACCAAAAGCAAGAAGGCCGCATCGCAGAACAGGAAGTAGATCTAGCAGAGAAGCCAAGCAAACAACCGCAGAACCTCGACCAAATCCACAACTTCTCCCTTCTCACACCCCCCATCATCACCACAATTACAGGAGATGTACCGGTAGTCCCAGTCCCCCAATTCCCAGCCAATCCCCACCCCATGATCACACATAACTTATCTCGCCTGTCACGGCGTACTGCCATTGCATCGATCATGCCATGTGTGCCCCCTCATCCACTCAGGTCACTGGTTTGGCAAGTCAACTGTGGGAAATAGCTGTTTGCTGTTCGTTCGTTGTTCGCTGTATTGCAAACTGGCGTTGCCCGTCCCGCCCGCTCCTCATATCCAACCGGGAGAGCTCAAACCCATCCAATACGAATAGTTCCTGCCACTTCTCCGCCCATGATATAGGACCACTGCGGGGACAGGCATGAATGAACCACACATTACTCCTAACCCCAGTACCGGTATGCACGGTGCCCAGTGGTGTACCCTCTTAAAATACAGTACTGGTACCGGTATGGCCAAAGAGAGGTACTGGGGCAAAAGAAGCAAAGAAAAGAAGCGTGAACACTAGTATGAGTGGGAGAATCGTCGATACACTTGCAACAAAGTTTATTTCCTGTGGCCCGCTGTCGGTGATTTCCCGTGGCCCCTTTGACATGTCACTCGACACTGGCTGAGACGCTCACTTCCCCGGTGTCACGTAATATTATTTTTCCTTGCATTCTTCTCCGCCAATGGTACCTGATCGCTTGCTCGTCTGCCAAATTATGCGAGTATCACCGGTAGCACCTCCCCCCCTCCCCAACTCCATTTTACAGTACCGGTATTGCTTGGTACTTTCCACGTACCGGTAACCTTACCTCAACGTGACATGAGTCCAGGACTTTGGGGGGGGGGGATCATCCTCCCTCACTCACCCTGCAGTGCCTCGGTCCGCCCTGGTCTCGAGGTCAACCAAAGGCAAGTCTCGTGCCTCGCTGATCAAAAATAATAATTTACTGGTGTTCACAAGAGTACGATCTACCTAACCTATGAATAACTACATGAGTACGCGTGGGTAGAGAGGAAGAGGGAAAAAGGCTGGATTGTTTCTTTTCCCCTTCTCACACTACACTTACATTTACATTGTCGTGAAGGAACGTCGTCGTCGTCACTTCCGCCCTGCGGCTCTGATGCCGTACCGCGGTGGCATGCATGCGAATGTTTACAACCCCGGGCAAGATCACCGCTCGCAACCGTGCAAAGTCAATAGACGGGTAGTAACGTTAAACCCCAAGCCTCCGACTCGGGAGAAATGGGGGGGGGGGGCCTTTTTGGTCTCCACTTTAAGTAGTAGAGCAGAAAAGCTTAAATATATTATTTCCACGGGTTTGGATCGGGTCAGTGGATTCGAAGAGGTAATTTATGGCCAAGTTGCCGTACCCTGGGCCGTCGAGATGCTACCGATGCCGGTGGCATCAAAACTTCCTGCTGGGTGGCGGATTAGCGCATGATACCAGACGGTCGCCTGCTTAAGCTATACCTTACCGCCCTTGAGAGGGGTCTACCCCTTCCCTCCCCTTTAGTTAGGATATCATAGCAATTTGTGAACACACAAACACATGTACTCGGGTACAAGTACAGTGTACTCTCCCCAAATTATCTTCCATCCCAAAATCCCCCGGTACGAGTATTGGTTCGAATTTGAGTCCTCTATCGATTGGCATGTGGTCTGGTGGATTTTTAATCGCAGGGTTGGTTTTTTCAATCTGAGGCCGCATTAGGAATGCCCTGCGTGCGGAACGTCCTTGAGACCTCACACTGCCCTCTGTGTTCCGGCGACACGGTCATTTTTTCCTGCTGTACCTTGCTTCTAAAGCCACAATATCTATAGTGGCAATGTCGATAAGTGCGGAGGTGGCATGGGAATACTGTGCTGAAAACATGATGCTGATGATCGTTTTAGCGCACGGGGGATGGTTTGGAGGGGTGAGTTGGAGTGATGGTGCTTTATCGGTAGTGGTGCCTTGGTTGCCTGATTCTGCTTCTCTCAGAGTTTGTAGCTGTTGCAGTAAGTTCCTGTTTCGGTGACGGTGTTTGGTCCAGTTGAACGGATGTTTGACTCCTATTGTCTGTATCTGGTTAGTGTTGGGGACGCGTACTGTAGATACAGAATTACCGGTATGGGGGGTCCGAAGGTCCTATCAAGCGATTTGCTACTCCTTCTTAGATGGTAAAAATTAACCCTTCAAAGTTGCACAGGGTTGGTATACGGTAGATACATCCTTTGTCTGCTGTGATTATTTTAAAGAACCTGTATTTTATGATGAGGTGGGTAATTCTACACGTTCACACTGCTATCCATAGCCCTCGGATCCATTCGGAATCGTGAGCAGTCTAATAATATAGGTCTTCGTGGACAACTCTATTATAGTAAGGTAATCCGATAGAACTCATGCTGTCAGAGGCATGGCATTGGCCTTTATAGCCGTAGAGCGGGGGTTTCGTGAGAAACCCTTACAGGGGTTGACGCGATGGAAATGTTGAGAGCATTATCTCTCTTGGGCCAAACAACAGGACCTAAGCTTCCCTGGTCCTGCTATCTCATAAACCCCGGTATTGGCCAGCACCAGAGTATTGTCGTAAGAACTTGAATGATTGAACCTCAGACTGAGGCCTCCAGAATTCCCCTCTTTGGATGAAGGGGGATCACTCTGAAAAAGCTGGCTTTCAGCCCTCCGCTGAGACAAATAAAAAGAAAAAGAAAAAGATAATAGACCCTGCTGCGATAGGAGAAGCAACTCCAACGTCTAAGCGTGAGGTTCAATTACCTGCGTTCCAGTCCTTACGGTATGATATGATACTGCTTGTAATATGACAAACCATCTCAATCTCAGCCACACATTCATCCCCAGTGGCGCAGCCACACACACCCACCAGTGGCAGTTGGACGGCACCATCTTGCATATCGATACGCGAAAGCCACAAATTCCGGCTTCTTTTCACCCTAACTCAGCCTATCCAGAGCGCAAACTTGTAAGTGCTTACTCGAGTACAGGAGTCACCACCGCATAGCAGAATGCGGCCAAGAACCTGACCACCATAACCTAACGGCCCGGATCTGAGGTATCACCCTGCACAACACAATACCAAGCTGGCAACTTTTGCGAGCGCAAATTCCAACCCCCGACTACGCCGCAGATCATCAGTCGTTTATCCCGCTCACCAAAGCATCTCTCAGAGCCACACAACCTAATACAAGTACAATAATACTGCAAAACTTCGTGCCACATGTCCAGTAAAAGGCCCCGAGCCGCATATGAGGCTGATGGCAGTGGAGGAAGCAATTCGAACTCGGCTCCGCTCGTTGCGTTCGGGACTGCGTTGCCGGCGTTGGATTCCGAGACTAGGGATGACGGGAGTTACGTTCCGGTTTGGAAACAGGAGGTTACAGATGAGCGTGGAAGGAAGAGATTGCATGGGGCTTTCACTGGAGGGTTTAGTGCTGGGTATGGTGCTGTCGTTGCTTGGTCTGATTTTGGTTCTGAGTGCCGGGGGCTAATGGTGAATGAGTAGGTATTTCAATACTGTCGGGTCTAAAGAAGGTTCGTCTGCTCCGTTGATGTAATCGAAGTGTTTGCAAAGCAGAGAAGCTAATCGGTGACAGGGTGGACTCCCGCAACATTCAAGTCCTCCCGGGCCGCACGAGCGAAGGCTGCTCAAGCTCGGCCCGAAGACTTCATGGACGAGGAAGACCTTAAAGAAGCAGCGGAAGCACAGATTGTCGAAACAACGTCCGGATTTTCCGGGATCGGGTCTACGGAGGAGGAGCTTGGCCGGAGAGTTAGACAGGTTACCCTGATGGACCTGCTCACACCTGCTGTGCAAGACACGATGGGTGCCAAGCTTCTTAAGAGAATGGGCTGGAAAGAAGGACAAGGTATTGGCCCCAAGGTCCGGAGGAAGGCTGTGATTGATGATGTCGTGGATAATACCGGGAAGACCTATTTATTTGCGCCGACAAACAGTGCAGTTGTGACGTTTACACGGAAGAATGATTCTAGAGGATTGGGGTATGTGGGCGAGGATCGACTGCAGCAAGGGAAAGAGCCAGAGACCGAGCGTCCGGCTGCGAAGGAGAAAAAGAGGAAGGGTGGTGGGTTTGGAGTCGGAGTTTTGAATGATGATGGCGAAGACGACGAGGATCCTTATGAGATCCGGCCAAAGAGTGCCTACAACCGCGTGATCGGGGGCGAGAAGAAGAAGGCTACGATTGTGAAGAAGCCAGCTAGACATGTTTTTGTTTCCAAGAAGGTAGGTAGATCGAAGGCTACGACATCTTTACTGAAATTCCATGATGGGAGGTTGCCCCTAGAAGGGTTTGTCCTATCCGCAGAGCCAGTTCAGACACAGGATGGATGGTACCCTCCACCCACAGTTCCGGAGAGTTGGAAGCCGGTTGGCCTGAAGACTTCGGGAGTTCAGGATACCAAGCCCGCCGCTTCCCTAGACTCGGAGCAGAAGCTCAACCCTCACATACGAGGGAAGTTACTTGGAGAAATACCATTGCCGGGAAAGTCGGTCTTCGACTTCTTGACTCCGGCCGTGAGAGATAGGCTTGCCAGTGTTACGGGAAACCAGAACTTGCCACCAGCCTTGGGCGAGGCTCCACCCGCCATGTATTCTAGCTCATCGTCTTCTATGGTAGACCTTGTCCCTAAACTTGATAAAAGCCAAGCTCTGGGCACACTGAAGGGAGGTTTCATGCCATACGCAGACGACCTTGAGAAGCGATCACGATACCGAGCATTCTTAGAAGTGCAAGCAGGGCTGAGAGAGGGGTTACCAGACAGGGTATGCTCAAAACCCCTCTTTTCTCTGATAACAATTCCAGCTGACAAAGCGTAGAAATACGGCATGAACACCCAGGACTGGGTTAAAGAAATGAACGAGTTTATGGGCGCGGCGCGCATATTCAAGCCTTTGACTGGGATGATAGCCACTCGGTTCACCTCATCTTCCTCGCCATCTTCGAATATTCAAGGAAATACCGATACACCAACCGACCCGGACGTACTCATCCATCGCCCTCAGGAAAAGCCAGAGGACCCTGCCCAGGCTGCTGCTCGAATGTCTATGTATGGCCCGCTAACCCGGTCTGTTATAGACTTCTGCCCGTCAAGACTGCTATGTAAACGGTTCAATGTCCCGCCACCCAATTATTCTGACGTGCCGGCCGGGTCTGGGGAGGGGTCTGCTGGTCCGGGGAATAGGCCTGGTCCCTCGAAAGAGCTGGTTGCCAGGGCTCAAATTGCGGATATGATGAGGGAAGTGAAAGGCGACGATAAGTATGAGCTACCGGAGGTGGCGCAGAAACCTGTTGTGCCCACTGTGGATACCGAGAGGAACGAGGCTTTGGAAGGGGAGAGGGCTGGGGAGGAAGTTTTCAGAGCAATCTTTGGAGATTCGGATGGTGATTCGGACGACGAATAGATGCGGAGATAATAGGATGGCACTGCAGGATTTCATTCATGTATCTTCCGGATGGAAAATCTGGCCGTTATTTATTATAGACTTATATTGTAGGCACTAGTGTTGCCTTATGGTGTGTGGCTTAGTTACCTCTGCTTTATTACTTTAAAGGACTCTGGTAGACACAAAGTCAAGAACATGGCGGGCTTTGTCGTCTTAACTGGCCTCAAGCTCTACGGCTAATGGTCAAACTATTGTCACCCATCAGCGTTCAACAGATAGTATTCATCTAAGCGACCCCTGTGCCCCATGTTTCACAGATACCCAACCCATCACTCGCTCCAAAAAGCGGGTAACTCCATTGCTACCACCCGCTTTAACTAGCACAGCTTACCGTATAATACAAGGTCCTTACTAGTCTTCTATACCCATAAAGTCTCACACAGGACGAACACAGCCAGACCGACCGCTGAGCCCCCCCTGTTCCCTCATGGGAGCTCTCTAAGGCGGTTCCCTTGTTGTGCTTGTCCTGGCTATATGGAGTCCACCGCCTACAGCAGTAGCGCATTCTAACAACTACTAATTCTGGTTTCACAAACAAAAGCTTTGCGCCCCAACCCCCACTCCCTCCAACTATCACAACTCCACCGCCGTGAGACTAACCTCGCTGACCCCGACAAAAACTTTCCTCGAGTCAAATCGACCCCGGGTTGGCGATCAGTCATTCGTAAGTCGAACCCTAGTAGCCCCTCTCTCCGTACATCCCTCCAGGACGGAGGGAGGGAACGGAAAACCTATGCAAATTTCAATGGACGCGGTTCAAGACGTGGCCCAAGAAACTTTAGTATCCGGTTTTGGCACCGTGTTATGCTGGTGGCGGCTGGGGGGAGGGTGGGGAGCAAGCAGGCAGGAACGGGAGCCGGCGACGATACCGGCAATTTGGTGAGTAGGGTGGGATCCGCAGAGGGTGTGTAAACGTTTCTCTCATCGCTGCTGGTGAGCTTAAACAGCAGTGCAGTTGCCGTAGGGGCTTTCCTGGTACCGGGGCTGGCGATGATCTTCCTCCCTCAAGCTGGGTGGAAAAGCTTATTTCTTCCTTCACTCTCTTCGTCCCCACTTGTTCCTCGCCACCTCTAACTGAGCACGGCAGCACTACACTGTTCCCTCCCTCTCTCTTTCCAAACTGGAAGCCCTAGCTGTGAAGAGAGGGAGCAGGGCGGAGGTAACCAGCGATTCCACCAACACCTCATCCCGCCGCCAATCAGGCGGCCGCCTCCGGGTTGCAGAACGTGCTCTGGACCTTGGTGCCAATTGTTTGCTGGCTTCCTCGGCGGTTTTTTTTATTTTAGAGTTTTTATTTTCGATTTTGGCGCTTCTTGTGAGAGTGTGCGTATGATGTGGTATCGTAGGGCATCTGTGGGAGGTTTGGGGTGTGTGCGGCTATCTAAGGCTGGCTAACTGAACATCTGGCTAGGGGCAGGTAACGGTTTGGTACGGTAAATGCCCTAATGTTTATTCTCTATCTCACTCCTGCTTCTCTGCGTGCGGAAGGGGGTGAACTAGTCATCCCCACCTATTCAGCCACACAGTATACAGTTCCTATACCGTGCTGTACTAGCGGGGCCGAATTGAAGCCGGGCACTTTGTACGGGCGTTGCCACCAAGGCGGGCGCTATTATGGGGGCGTCGGCTTGGCGCTTGGAACGTAATGCCGTTGGTGGCCGTAGCCCTGGATTGGCGGTGTCTCCTAGTTAGTAAATTTATTAAAACCTTAAATGTCCGGTTTCAATTCGGCCGCGAATAGACCACCAACTGACTGAATGCCTCACAAACCCACCGTCCAATTAAGTACCTCTTAGCGGTGTCTTCCGGAAGTAGGACATGGTAGCGAGTACAAGTGTAGTACAGCACAGCGAAGTGTGGATCATACTCTGTGCTGTTGTGTGGTGGGAGGGTACGTAGGTTCACACTAACTCGCTGACTTAAACCTTCACAGGATTTTTCAACGTGTGGCTGGCTGGTACCGGTGGTGGTACCGCTGGTGGTGTGGTGGCGGTACTGTAGTGATCTCCCCTGACATCTGATGGCATGCTGCCATACCACCAAAGTTAGGGGTCCCCCACGCCCTCACCTGCAAGTAATAAGGAGCGCTCCGGTAGGAGAGGGCAGTAACAGAGTAGGTGCTACTGTAGTATGCTCGTTGGCCCCACTCTTTCAGACGATGTAGGTCCACTACCTCGCCGGTCGGATGGGTATTACGGGTACTCTAGTCTCACATGGGTAAACGACGGCTCTACAAGCTGGGTATGTAGGAATTGGAATTGCACATGCTCTACCATATCATGCCATACCGTGCCATGCCACACCTCCGCTAGCATCTTATCACTCAGGGTGGGTCTCAAAAACCAGGCTACTGGGAAGTATCGCATCGAACTCATTAGCCCTTGTGCCCTACCGCTGTTGCTGCTGTAGCACCAGATCTTCAATTAGCGAGGATCTAGACCTGCATGAGGAGGTGCAGTAGGGGAGGGGGGGGGGGGGGGGTAAGGGACGCCAACCCGTAGCTAGACCATCCGCCTTGTCAACTAATTGGCCAACTGATTAACTAGCCACCTAGGGGAACCTGTATGACTATATCACGGGGGGTAGGATATGATGCGGAGCTACATTACCGGCCCGCAATAACCAATTCATGACTGAGTATAACCAGCACCCTCACCCTCTCCAAGTCGGTCGCAGCCTATGATATCTGGTCCGAGTATCAGGGGAGGTGCTGTACTCCCCCCCCACAACCTCCATTCCGAAAAGGGGAGGAAAAAGAAGCCAATAAAATACATACAAACCGAAACCCCTCCCAAATCCAGCAGAGGGCTAAAAGGAGGAACGGAAGCGAATCCCCCCTCCCCCCTTTGCGGATGATCCTCTTGGCAAAAAGCCGCACTCGGCATCACTACTACCGAGTGATACTTCATGATAAACATAGAGTAATCTCTTGGCGACCAATAGCGACTTCCGGAAGTAGAACGAAGGAGGAAGAATACACTTTTTGCTAAGAGAGAGGAAAGAAGGGAAGAAGAAGAAAAAAGGTTAAACTAAAATAAAACAAAACAAACTAAACTTCAAGGACAGAAACATCCATCGTAAAAGTCCCTTTCCCTCGCTGGTTTAACCACGCCGGTAAGTACACTAGGTTAGGTATCATACACATATATAACAGGTATGGTGCTTTCGTAAAATAGGTAAATAGGCCCCTATCTTGCTCATTATACTCCCCCCTTCCTCCCTCCATGAGCTATTATTATAAATCTGAAACCGACTAACTGACTGACCAACTAACTAACCACCAGAGGGGAAGAAGGAAATAAAGAAAAAGGGAAAAGGGAAAAGAGAAAAGAGAAAAGAGAAAAAAAACGAAAAAAACGAAAAAAACGAAAAAAATCACACCCCAAGATGCAGGCACCCGCTCACAACAAGTCTGGTGCGGGTGCTTACATCGGAGGAGGTAAATTAAGTATCCCGGAGGTTGGGGGTGGTGGTTTCTTCTCCTTGTCGCACACAGACGTACACATGCACATACATATATACACATACATACTTATCATACATACGTATACGCTCCCTCTCCCTCTCCCTCTCTAATAAATCAAGTCGCCAAGCAAGCTTTTAGCGTAAAGCGGGTATCCGCATGCAAAAAAAAAGGAAGAAAAAAGGAAAAAGAAAAGAAAAGAAAAGAAAAGAAAAGAAAGAAAAAAGAATGCACCTAGTAGAAGCGGGGGGTGAACCGTTTGAAGTGGGTTCTATGCGTTCGGGGAGTTATGAAGTGGGAGGCTATGTATGTATGGGTATGGGTATGGGTATGTGTATGTGTATATGTGTGTACATGCTTGTGGAAAGTGAAGTGAGGAAGGGAAGGGAAGGAAGCCAGGAGGGAAGATGTACAGCAGCTAACGGGAGCGGTACCATGGTTTGCTATATGTCGCTGGCCAGCGGGTTACTGGATGGAGTTGGGGTTTGGGCTGTTCATGTATGTAGTGTAGGATGGGCACCGTGCCCTACGGTACACGCTTGTCCCATATGTATGGAAGGATGGGTGGAAAGGGTGGAAGAGAAGAAGGGAAGGGGAGGTAGTGAGATTTCTTGGAGAGGAAGGGTGTACCGTGCTGGTATGGATTGGGTCTGGGATGATCTGGCATGGGATGGGATGGGATGGGATGGATGGGAGGTTTGAAACTAGCCTGGGCTAGGCAGGTCGTGATTTCCGTATTTCTCGAGGCTATTTATGTGTAGATGATCGGATGGCCGGAGAAATAAGCTAGCTACGGAGCTCGCTTCTGTTTGCTTCAATTGAGTTGGGTTGGAAAGTGGGAAGTGGGCGGGGAGGGGAATGTCAGGATAGTACTCTCTAGGAGGGATAGAAGCAGCAGGAGGAGGAGGATGGGAAAGGACGATAGACCCTTACAATGGATATCTATTCGTTCAATTCCTCACTCACAAACCATCACACACACCCTCCGGTCATGAGTATACCGTAGCAGTCTAATAGCTCGCCGATCTTCTGACCCTGATTCATCCCACCACCGGTGATGGATAGATATTGAAAAGTTTGTACAGTACTGGTTCTAGGGATCAAGTAACGAAGCTTTTGCCCGTGATCAAAGTTGTAGCCCATAGCGGCGTCCATCCCAGCCATGTCTTTCCAAAAACGTTCTCCCTCTTCCTCTTCAACCAGTAGTAATTAGAGTTTACACCCCCGTTCGAGCCCAAAAGCCTTTTCCCCCTACCACTTTACCGTACTCACAGCAGCAACTGATCAAACGAAATCCAAATCACCCACACTTTACGTTTTATTTCTTTTGCTCCCTCTCTTACCCATTCCAGCGCTAGATATGATAGAATGTGCCGGCTTATGGGACCCTTTCATATTGAGGGCAAGAATACTACATATATCTGAACTCCCCATGCGTCGCCCGTCACTTTCCATGCTTATGAACAAAGGAATTCGTCGTCCCTGCTCTTCTGGTATTTGTCGTTGCCGCTACGCACGAACAAAGAGTACTAGACGTTATCGTGCGCGCGCTTCTCGAGAAGTTGGCACCTGTATGTTTGTCCATCACGCACACACTGTCGCCCAGTCACTGCCAATCTGCAACATCGCCTGAAGCAACTGCCTCTTGCATCCTCCCGCTACCCCAAACTCCCAAGCCTTACGAATTATCCCTATGTGAAGAGGCCGCCCAGAACACTTCTCTTGGGTCCCTCTCTCTCACACACATCTGTCCCTAGCCCAAAGGGCATGACAGTTGGGATTGAAGCCTATCGCCTGTGTCTCGCCATATAACTAAATCTATACTCGCACTCCTTGCCTTAGCCAACTAAGTTCGGATGAACAAGAACAATTCCTTTCTAGTCCTCGCTTTCTGACCCTCTCGAGAGGCCGGAAGGAAGGAAAAATACATCAACTCCTGTGAACTCTTGAACATCTCTACCGTTTCATGATCCGACCCCCCCTCAGCGCAGGCGGAAAGATACCTTCAGCAAACCTATCCCCGGTTACCGCTACATCCAGCTCCACACTGTGCGAGCAGAGTTCCCTGGCGACAAAGAGGTGTAGTATACCTTAGCGCCTCCCAGACCCGTCTGAGTGTATTGCTGAGTGCCGCTCCCTTCGTGTAGCTTCCCGCCGCACTGTCCTCATAAACCGCTGCCCATCCTGGGTTCGTTCAGTCTTTCTTCACCTTCCATCTTGTCTTGCACAATTCCAACGCCTGCCTTTTGATCATCGGACAGACCTTATCAGCTTTTGTTCTCTGGAATTTCAGAAGAACAAAAAACACCATCACTCACACTCACTCACTCACTCACTCACTCACTCACTCACTCACTCACCTTCACTCCAAGGCTTTGAGACCTCGGCCTGCGTTGACGCACGAGCATCTCCCTCACTTCTGATGACGACCACCGCAAAGGCTCCCCCGTCACCAGCACTATCGCACAGCAATACTGAGGGACAATTCGCTCTTCAGCGTATGCCCAACACCTCTAGCACTCCATACAACTTCCACTCCTTGGGCTTGGACTTTGAGTCGCCTTGCCTCTCTTCTGGTCAGCAATCATACTTTGCACCTTCAACACCCGCATCCCAAGAGCACCAGCTCGGTCAGTCGGGTTACTTTCCTCCAGGCCAGCCGCCATACAGCGCCCCAGATTACCGCGATCTAGCCAGGTACAGAGGTGAATATCAGCCCAACGTGTGTACCGTTCCTTACCTACCAAGCCGGCTATTTCTAATTGCTCCCTTCACAGGAACAAATTACACCCACGTCAGATACCTCCGGACGCACCGACATGGACTTTTTGGTAAGTAATGTTTTCGAAAGCTGTATTGGTATCCCAACTAATGTCAAGCGTAGCACCCGGAATATGCAATGAGCGATGACAGTTACAATGACCTAGTAAACCTACCTCACCCGTGGCGTATTAAACCCCAGCTAACCTTTATGGGCCAGTCTGTATATCAGAATACTGAAGCACGCCTCACTAGGCTCGAAGGCCCGGTAAGTAATCGCTTCCAATTTGACACAACACCCTTCCTGACCATTTCCAGTACATGAGCTTTCAAGAGCCGGTCCCGATTCCGGCGCTCCCCAGAAGATCCGCCCGGAACACCTCAGATGCAGCAGCGGCGATCAACCACAGGACAGCTACCGCGACCAAAAATGGCCCAAGCGGTGAATCCGCTACGCATATCAGAGTCAAGAGATCCACCCGAAAACGCAAGCCAAGTACCGAAAAGTCTGAAAAACCCAAAGTGCCAAAGTTAATAGAGCCGCTAAGTGGGCTCACCGCGGGCTATGATCACATCCCAGTCAAGGACATGGAGTCATGGGCTCGGCGAAGCTCCGAGACTCGGAGACAAGAGGTAGAAAAGCGTGGTGGATATGTTACTCGTCCGATGAACTCTTTCATGCTATATCGATCGGCGTACGCCGATAGGACGAAATTTTGGTGCTTGCAAAACAATCACCAAGTGGTGTCCTCCGTTAGCGGTGAGAGCTGGCCCCTGGAACCACTTGAAATCCGGGACAAGTACAACGAGCTTGCAAAAATCGAACGTAGCAACCACCAAACGGCACACCCGGGATATAAATTCTGCCCTAGCAAGACACAGAATGGGAAGAAGAAGAAGGAAGTGAAAGGACCAGAAGAATCGGAGGCCAGCGAGCTTGAAGGCTTCCCGGATGACGATGTCGACTATGTTGGTAGCATAGGAGGGGCTCGAGGGGCGAAGAAGACAGCAAGAGGAGGTAAAAAGTCCCCCAAAGGCTCCAGCCAGAATAGGGGAACACCCATCAACGGCTTTATAGGTCTTTGCTACGACCATACAGAGGGCGGGGCCCAGAGGTCGTCATTTACTCATAACAACCCAGGAAAAACCCCGCCAATGTGTATGGCGAATACCGACATGCACTTGAGTGGCCAGTATTACCAAACCACAGTTCGTGCGAGCCCAGCCACCAACATCCCGAGCTCTATGCACCCAAGTGTGATCGAGGATGTAACGATTCGAAAAACTCAAGCCCCGATGGGGACGATGAATATTAATCATTCCCAACAAGAACTGTATCAAACAGACCAGATAGACAGTTTTCTCGCGTCGGCCTTCGAGAACCAAGATAATTCAAAGGTCGATCCTGCACTATTGGGCACTGGGTCTGCATCAGATCCCTATATGAACAGTAGCCAGCATCATAATGTCCAGCCAGACCATGCTGGCCAGTTCATTGACGAAGGGATCTTCGATGGTCAATTTGAAATAGACCGTTTGTTTGCAACCGCTGATATTCCTCATATCTCGTTCATCGACGGCGAACCACAGCAAGACCCCATGGCCCAACTCGAGCGCAGCAGCCACACTGTTGACTTGCGCAAGGTGCAAGCGTGCGATCAATCCATACAAGGCTTTCTAGACAGCCAAGAACCCTGGAACAGGAATGGAGACGCCATGATGGAAGACCGCGACCAACTCCATTATGACGATTGGCTTCAAGAAGCCTATCTGCCCAAATAAAAGAAACGGGAGGCCGAAACGAAGGTACCAGCAACTAATTGCATTCCTACCCCATCCCGTTTCCCAATGTCAGAAAATTCGAATGGTGAGAAGAAAGAATGAGAGCAATTTCGTCCTGATTAAGTCGTGTCTATTTTCTATTTTTCCTGGGTTAGAGGAGTTTTTTTTTTCCCGACATCCACGTGTTTCTCCTGCGTTTCTTGCCCTGTTTTCCCCACGAATGGCTATCCACCTCTTCTTCGAAAAGGGTCTATCATTATCTTTAGTACATACCTTCTTTACGGCTTCTGTGTTGCATCTGCAATTGTATGGTATTTTTCAGCTATTAGCAAAAGGCGGCGCACGGTCCGGTGGTGTCTCTTTCATTAGTCTTTAGTCTCTACCGTACTGTAGCTTAATCATCAATCGATTAGCATTCCATACCGAAACTCTCTCCTCCCAAGAGGGGGATGCTGTAGATGCCAACTATAAGAACCATGGTCCACAGACAGCCTAGCTGTTCTGCAAGTATCCGTTGATGAATACTCCGTGACCTTGTGCATTAGGTAGGCGTCCGAGACGCACTCCCCTAGCTAATGGTTTATTTCGGTGTGAGAGAGCGGGAGTCCGCAGACTGCTAATCTGATCAGTGATCATGGTTCGGATAGAATGCATCATCAGAGCTGGAAACATGGCCTCGAAGTATGTCGGACTACCGTACAGAGGATGCCGAGGGTGAGGACAGTTATCAATGTCTATCTAATTCTGCATCGGTAAGACCTAATGGGCTACCCTCTAGAAATGCACATTGCTGAGCCGTTGAAAGTGTCAGGAAGTCATAGAGATCGAAAGAATGTCACCCAGAACTTAAGACAAATACAGGTATGGACAGCACCGTTGCATGAGGTTGGTGAGATGTCCACACAAAGTAAATTCGACCGTGCTTAGGTTGAGAACAGAAGACGTTGAGGGGCTCCACCCAGCACGTTATGGAAGGAAATCTGTTGTGGGTGGTAATAAGAGGCCCAGTCTACGGTATAATACCGGTGCGATTACGGTAGGAGGGTCAGAGGTAACGGAAAGCACAAGCCAAGTGTCCAAGAAGAAAAATTCAGAAAAGCGGCAGATCGACAAATCCATTGCTAATGCCACTGACATCTCACGCCCCAGCACAACTCCTCCACCTCAACCAGGATTCGGAAGAAGCCTAAGAGAGACCAGACCACCACCACCACCGTAATTCAATTCACCTCACAACACCACCACAACAAACTCCACACCTCTCCCCGCATTTGTGCTACTTAATCATGTACGGTGATCTCGGATTAAAACTCGTTTGTCCCCACAACCTCCCTTTTTCCTCCCTCCATCACAGCCTGCTCCCTCCTCCCCCCACAATTCAGAAACCGCCACCCAAATTACACTATCTCGAGCTGACCTCAACCGATTCGTCAGGTCCAACATGCAAAACGCATGCAATCCCTCTCTCAGCTCCCACCCTATCAGAGCGACATCGTGCGCAGCGTAACCCGCGAAGTACGTGATCTAGACCGCGACGTTACGGAAATGCTCGAACCATTCAACGGTCACTTTGATCCGGCCGAGGAGCCGGCCACCGCCTGCAGTCTACTCGTCCGCCACCTTTGTATGCGAAGGAATAAGCGGTGTTTACTCGCGTATCACCGTGTTCGGGTAGAGATGATTGAAGGGATGTGTTGGAGCGGCAGCGACCTTCTCGAGCAGGTTCAGGCAAGCCAGAATAAGGTAGCTGAGGAAGGGGCGCGAATTGGGTCGGTTGAGGGTTCGGGCGCCAGCTCGCTGAGCCCTGAAGAGGAGGAGTATGCCCGACAGTATGGGGATTTGTTGGCCGCGTATAAGGGACAGTGGACAGATATTGACCTCACTGGGTCCTTGGAACCGCCGAGGGACTTGTTCATCGATGTTAGAGTTCTAAAGGATGCTGGGGAGATACAGACAGAATACGGGTGGGGAGCTGTCGTCCTTTTTTCCAATGAAAATCGTACTAACGGTGACACTAGTGCTATTACCCTTACGAAGAATAGTCAATTTTTCGTTCGACAAGGTGACGTCGAAAGACTGATCGCCCAGGGGTTCTTACAGAAGTTGAACTAGAAAGATGTTGAGCTAGAATCGCAAGCCATGAAACCCTCTCAGGCTCTGCTAACACCACCTCAAAGGAAATTTCTAAACTTCAGAAGCAAGCAGAACTCGATACCCTTTAACTTCGTTGACTTTCTAAAAATTCTCGGGTTTTTCATTTCCTCAAATACCCCCCATATCAACCCCCCATTTGTTCCCTCTTCTTGCCATTATTACGGCAATTCAAAAGCGTTTAACTTAGTCTTTCCCAAAGCTGAGAACAACTCTGCATATACATAGCAAGCATTTTGCATCTTATTCCATCATAGTACCCCCCCCTTCCCCCCATACTCAATCACGCTATATTATAACACAATTTCAAAAAACCAATCCAGCCCCGATAGGCCCTAAAGACACAGTAGTGAAGAAAGTAGAAAATACGATATCAACACCACTCCCTCAACAGATCATCACATAATATCACTCGTCACACAATATGCCCCTCGTATCTCTCCCCACCCCCCACGCCGCCACTGTGGAGTGCACTCTGCCCTCAAATACACATCCCTCCAAAGCGGACGGCTAATGCATGCAGAAAAGAGGGAGAAAAAATAAAATAAAATAACCTTCAGAGGTATGATGTCTGAATTAGATTAACGACAGGGAAGTTTGGATCTCTCATCCGGCAAACGGGGCCGTGGCGAGACAAAAGAAAAGAAACAAAACAGTGGACCAAGTATAGGATTGTGTTTCCTTTTTTCCCCAGAGGATGAGAGAGCACTAAAGTGCCCCAGTGCGAGACAGATTTAATGATATAGGACTTTAAGGAAAGGCTCTAGATGTGAAGCCAATGAGCCCTGCACCAACAGGACTGCTGGGCTTGCCTGCAGATGCGAAACCGCAAAGTGCCTAAATAGAGCTCCTTCTCGGGCGCTACGGTGCTCTATTGACTAATCAGCAAGTTAGTCTACGTATATCAGCCAACACAAGAAAGCAAATCAACAAAAGAGGCAAACAAATAGACAGCGCGTTATACTCGAGTAAATAAATGTTAACACTAAGGTGGTGGCGGTGGTGGATAACAGGAGAAGATCCCGAGCCGACCTGACCCGATGAATGAATGGAAGAGGGATTATCCCCATCCGGTGATCAACGTACCGTTCCGCATCACACACACGCGTCTACGCTCACTCCACCCAACTCCACTCAATGCCAATCGCACAGCAAAAGATCCAATCCCGCGGACCTCAGGCCCAACAAGCTGTCATTTCAACATTTCATCACTGATTGATACATACCGGTGCGTGGTCAAGTTAAGAAACAATAGTTCTCTAACGTAATCTCTTTAGATTACAACTACCGGCACTGTACCCGCAATTGATGTCCCACCACCTGATCCCTTAGTCCACCAGCTAGCCAAACGAGTGATGCTCGATGAATATGGCACTAGCATGGGATCACCGACCGCTCACATGGAAGGGGAGGATTAGAAGGGGAAACAATAATAGCAGCGATAATGATAAGGCCCTATCTAGTGTGCCACCAAATAAAAAACGCCATATTTCCATTGTATTGTAGGTCAAGAGAGGCGGTGAAAGCTTCCTCTACGGCCGATCCCGAAAGCCCTACGTCTTCCAATCCATATTTTCACCCTTGCTAACTTGTTGGAAAAATTAGGTACAATATTATTATAGAAATAATAATATGCTTAAACAACAAGACCTGAGGGGGGAAAAACCAAATTTGTCCTAAACCCGCAGCATTTCAATCAAAAAAAAAAACTTATGATAATATTATAATGAATAATACTTGTACGAGCTTGAAAATAAAGAAACGCAGCTTTAATGTGTGTGCGCCAAGCACATCCCCATTTATTGATTTGTTTCTTTTTTTTCAGAGAAAAAGAGGTGTCTTAAAAGTAGGAAAAAACTCTGTTTCTATAGCTCTTCAAACGGGGCCTAGCAATAAGAGAGTGGTATGATGCGAAATTTCCCTCGGACAAAAAACTCCCAGTCTAAGTTTTAACGTATCAGTACTGTGCGGTGCCAAGCTAGGCTGTGTATCATACCGAACTGCGATGCACCCGCTTTTGATGGCTGTTGCAGTGAAGCTCCAGTATTAACCAGCTTCCCTCTTCCAAGATCAGTTGGTATCATACGCACAGTCCTCTAAATTGCCTTGAGGGTACAGTACTGCTGGTATATGTAAGTGAAGAGAGTCGAGGAGGATATGAAGGAGGAGGAGGAGGAGGAGGAGGAGGAGGATGTAACCAAGAAAAAGAAAAAAATAAGCTTCTGTACTCGAGTAACAAGGGCAGTACTGGACCGGGTGGGCGTGCATATCAATAATATAGGCTAACGTATCCGAGAGGTTGGCCGAGGAGCAAAGTGCACTCGACGAATTATAACCCCCCACAGCGCAGATTAAATCCTCAAGCACAGCGGCCGGTTTCACTAGAGCATAACCCCACGGTTACACAACGAACAGCTGTGCGGCAGAAGCAGCATTAGAGAGAGAGGGGAAAGAAAGAAAGAAAAAAAAGACGTGCCTGGCGATTTCCCCAGACCCAGAAAATAATTGCGTTACTGCATGGCGCCGTATCGGGCAGGGGATAAAACTATCACATGGTGATGATGTTCCAAGGGGAGAAGGAAAATGAGGTCTATCATTCTGTACTCGAGCATTGTATTCGAGCACTGTACATAATCGAGATAGTTTCATGCAAAGGACAAAGCACCCTGCATGTCTACCACTGACTCCCGGGTGAAAGAATGGTTATTGATACACGCTATTTTTGATTACGATTACGATTTTTATTTTTGCACTTTGGCAGGTTTTTTGTCTCGGGTAACTGGACAGTGTCACCTTGGTATGTTTCAGGCCTTCGAGGTAAACTGGGGCATAGAGCACGGCAGTTCAAGGCTTATTTGCCTCCTGCCCACATTGGGTGGCATGTGAGCCTTCCTGTTAGTATTGGGACAGCTTTCGTAGATAGCCTTGGGATGCAAGTACTGTACTCGAGTACTAGTACTGTACAGTACTGGGAGAGGGATGTTGCACCGTGCGGTACTACTTGTATTATCGAGGTTAAGCACCGCCGTGCGTTCTTAAATCACCACGGCAACCACCCTAAATCTCAGTTGCTAAAGCCTTTTTGGAGACATACCGGTAGACTAAGCACTGCAACGACCTTCTCTCGTCGCATAGACTGATTGCACCTGTGGGGCCCCCTCAGCGAGATTTGTTCGTAACCACCAATCAGCATATCACAACTGACTTGGCATGGGCTTATTAAGGGAAATCTCGTTGAGGGGGCCAATCTCGCCACAGGTGCAATCAGTCTAATAAGAACGGAAAAAAACTCGTTCGTGCTTATCATGTGTGACATAAACAAAGCATATAATTGGTTTAAGATCAGGTTTTAGGGAGTGTAAAAACAACTCTTACCCTATTCGTACTAGAATTCTCCACTACCTTCAAAAGCGACCGCCATAAGAACACACGGTCGTGCTTAACCTCGCTTTCTTCACCTTGAGCTTGTGGCATATAAAAAAGCAAAAAATAAGAACGCACGCTGGTGCTTAACCTCGATATTGTGCAGTTTCTCAACACACATTTCTAGGAATGGCGGCCAAGAGTACCGGTATCATTATAGAAGCGGGGCTTTAGTACTTGTACTCGAGTAGAGCAGGAGGGCCGAAGACTTAGTGACTGGAGTTTCTAGAAACAACCCTTTCCTTGTCTCAGACCACGCGAAGGGGTTAGGCGAATGATCCTAGGTGCAGGTGTAACCCAACCCGTGCCCGGGGAGCTGCAGCCTAGTGAAGGAGCTCTGACATTTTCTGTCGGGCCCAGAGGCAGTCCTTTCATGTGGCGATGGGATTTTGCCAATTGATTGAAAAAAGAACCGTGGGGTTATGATATTGCCGATGGTAAAATGAGGGGAGAGAGAGAGCCACCGAGATGATTGAGGAAAAACCAAACCCCATACCGTAAGTCAATCGCCAATGCAAGTCTCAGAGTCTCACAGCCGTTTCCTGTGTTCTGCCGACGCTGTGTTCAGACATGGGTTGAGCGCCTGGGCTGCCTGGAGTCACAGCAGTCTTTTCTCATCCTCCAAAGGTAGCTCCACGAGGGATTCTTCCACTACACCTTCCGGTCCGGTAATACTATAGTAGACCAAAAGGCAGGAGTAAGAAAGGGAAGGAAAAGGAAAGGAAAAATCGATGTTGGCCTCCGGTCGGAGGCCTTCGAGTAACCTATTTAATAGGTCCGGAGGCCAGCCCATGTCAGGTCCGGAGCTCCACGGAAAGAAAAAAAAAACTTTCTTTCCAGCCTACACAATCCATCCGTGCTCCTTGTTTCCGATGCCAATTTTGGTTATCAGAGATGCAACAGTAAATAGGGTGCTTTGACGTATATAGCTTTCACCTTCATTCTCAACTTCGATTGCCTCTTCATTGTCGTCCCCGTCAATTACCAACGACCTTCGTTCGTGAGCTCCGAGTGTCTTTCAACATTGGCCACCCGGGTGACGCAATTCTTGAAATCCTTTCTCCTCAGCCACCTCCCCCACCACTAACATCAGGAATTGAGCTCTGGTAAATTTCTTCCACCATCTGTGAAATCCCCTAGGATATTAGAGAGTGTTGTTGGGCTCTTCAAATTTGAGGGAAGATGTCTTCGTCCTCTTATCCACGGAGAGGTTTTACTATGCCCGGGGTACCACCCCCCGTAGAGGATACTTTGCAACGGGAACCTGATGAAGAAACGGGATTGCTGCGGCCCCATGGCCCTCGAAATGCTCAATCAGACTATATACTCACCTCTAGATCCCCGGCATCCCCACCGACTCTCCTAGGGAAACAAAATTCTCGCTCTTTCTTTCACAGTTCACATCATGGCCATCACTTGAACGGTAAGTCACCAGCTATTTCCTGATATATCCTCATTGATACCTTACCTAACAGAATAATACAAGTAGACCCTGACAAAGTCACATGGCCACAATACACTTCCTCCTTGGGAGTTCGAGATCAAACAGCCGAGTTAGCAACATTAGCGCTGTCGGATGCCGGCTCGGTGCGCGGTAGCCCACCTCCTCGGTCCCTGTCGCCTTCATATCCTGATATCGGGCTGAGCTCTACAGCGGAGGGGAGTCCCAATAGAACCGGGGTAATAGCTGAAGTAGCAGAGCCTGCATCCGAGAGCGAAACCCTAACCAAGATCCCTGGGAAGTCCTACCTAACACACCTCCTACGAAACTCACCGCCAGAGACAGAATCAGAACCGGAGACGGAGGCGGAGGTGCGGCAAGATCACGAAGCCACGAATGACAGCCCGGCTGCAGACGATCTGCCACTACCCGATAATACAAAAGAACCGCCGCCAACTCCGAAAGTACAGCCTGCGGGAAGCGACACAAGATTATATGACGCCATTCAGCGCCCTAATGGCGATGCTGCCCCCCATCGCGATTATGGTGCAGTATCTAGAGCGGATCTTACAAACACCATTGCATGGCCGACTGGGAAAGGATTGAATGTTATGGGGAGTCTGCTTTGCAGACGGATGTGGAGGAAAGAGGAAATTTGGGAAAATATGGTGGTCAAACCGGTAGGATGTCTTCCTGCTGTTTTATTAGGGCTGTTGTTGAACGTGCTTGATGGGCTATCTTATGGTGAGTACTTTCATCACAACCCTTGTAATATCAGAAGTTGAGAGCTAACAGGGTTGTAGGAATGATTTTATTCCCCCTTGGGCAGAGTATTTTCAGTGACCTTGGCCCTGACGGTTTATCAATATTTTATGTGAGCTGTATAGTATCGCAGTTAGTGTACTCATGTGGTGGCAGTATCTTCAAAGGTGGGATTGGTTCCGAAATGGTTAGTTACTGTGCTCGGCCCCACCAATAGATACCAAGCATTTGTCTCATATCGCCCCCCGAACAATGTCTCACTCGATGCTATTGCTGACAATTAATAGATCGAAGTTGTCCCATTCTTCCACAAGATGGCCTTTACAATCCTCAATCAAATTGGAGAAGATAGGCCTAAGGCTGTTATAGCAACAACTATATTGTCTTACTCTCTCAGCTCAATTCTCACCGGCGTCGTATTCTTTGCGCTCGGATATCTTAAACTTGGCTCCCTCACTGGGTTCTTCCCTCGCCACATTCTGGTCGGCTGTATAGGTGGTGTAGGATGGTTTCTCGTTGCGACCGGCCTCGAGGTATCAGCCAGATTGCCTGGTACCCTCAACTACAATTTGGGGACTCTCAAACATCTTGTGGAGCCTGCGACCCTGTTGCTCTGGACCGTTCCTTTACTCCTTGCAATAATACTAATCATTATTCAGCGTTTCATCAAACATCCTTTTATTGTCCCCCTCTATTTTCTAAGTATACCTGCCATGTTCTATCTTGTAGTGTTGGCTGTCCCCAACCTTGATATCGCCCTCCTGCGAGATCAAGGCTGGGTTTTTGACCTTCCCCAAGCCGGAGTACCTTTTTATCATTTTTATACGTTATATAGTCAGTCTCTATTACCTCACTGGCCTGAGTAGTTATTCACTGATATTGTGTACAGATTTCAGCGAGGTCGATTGGAAGGCACTTGCCAGCACTGTGCCGGCCATGTTTGCTTTGACATTCTTTGGAATACTCCATGTGCCAATAAACGTTCCAGCGTTAGGAGTCTCCACTGGGGAGGATAACGTTGACGTCAACCGCGAGCTTGTTGCACATGGAATTTCAAATGCAATGTCGGGTTTCGCTGGTAGCATTCAAAACTACCTTGTTTATACCAATAGTATTTTGTTTATTCGGAGTGGAGGCGACAGTCGGCTAGCTGGGATAATGCTTGCTATTGGCACTTTTGGTATTATGGCCATTGGTCCCACCATAATTGGATATATTCCAGTCATGGTTGTTGGCGCACTTATATTCTTACTTGGAATCGAGCTCTTGCGTGAAGCCCTCTGCGATACGTGGGGTAAACTTTCTAGGCTCGAGTATCTAACGGTAAGCGATTCGATCGCCTATGCCTCCTTCATTACGAAGTATCTTATTGGTTGCTGACTATTCCCCGGCTTCAACACCAGATTTGCACAATCGTTGTTACCATGGGAGCATGGGACTTTGTGATTGGTATTCTGATTGGCATAGTCCTAGCCTGTATGTCTTATGTTGTCCAGACATCTCAAAAGCCGGCAATTCGTGCGATATATTCCGGGGCTATTGCCCGTTCAACCGTTCGGCGGCACCCTAATCAGCAACGCTTCCTACGGAAAGTTGGGCCCCAAATACAGGTATTCAAGCTTGTTGGGTACATGTTCTTTGGGACAATCGCTTCAGTGGAGAGTAAGATAAGGAGTCTTTTAGAAGAAAAGAATTTCCAGAAGCAACCTATTAGATTCCTAATCGTCGATCTTTCACACGTCAATGGAGTGGACTTCTCGGCCGCAGAGGCATTCACTAGAATGCGGAGGCTGCTCTCAGCCAAAAATGTGGAGATGATATTGTCTAGCGTTCGATCTGACAGTGGAGTTGGCAGGGAGCTACGAGCTGTTGGAGTATGGGGAGATAACGATAAGATACAAGTCTTCCAAGACCTAAATGCAGCACTCGAGGCTTGTGAAAACGAATTCCTGACAGCTTTCTACCTTCACCGTGATGAGCTTGCCAAGAAGAAACATAATCCCCCGATGCACCTTGGTAAGACCCAATCTCTAGTTAGACATCAGCCACCACAGCTAACTGTAAACAGATGTCCCAAACCAGGCCCTGAACGATCTTCATGGCATTGAAGTGGGGTATAGCTCCCCACGGCGGAACCTCCTCAAGTTAGCGGCTGCATCAACACTCAGGGAATCGGAATCGGAATCGGAATCCCAGCCCTCAAAATGGAAGAATTTCAAACAGCCGCTCCCACTCATTTTGCAAACGTTCCAGGAGATGACGGACAAGAACGAAGATTTTTGGTTCCATGCGGTTCCCTTTTTTGTTCGGAGGGAATTTGCTCAAGGGAGCGTCGTATTCTCGAGGGGGGTAAGCATCCCGCGATAACGAGTCAGGGATATATGAACACAGATCTAACTCATCCAGGATAAATCTAAGGAATTCTATCTCTTGGAAGAAGGCATGTTCCGAGCTGAATATGACCTGGAGCAAGGTAAATACTTTGAGAGCATCGTCGCTGGTAAGTTTCCATCATATTGTTCACCTTATTATCCTATTCATGAGGGTCTAATATACATCAAAATAGGGACGACTTGCGGGGAACTTCCCTTCTTCTCTGCGACAAAGCGGACCGCCACAGTTACTACGGAAAAGAAGGCAGTGGCCTGGGTATTAAGCGGAAGATCCTGGGAATCTATGCAAAAAGTTCAGCCAGATATTGCGAAGGAGCTCTTGGAAATAGCTTTGAAACTAACAAGCGAGCGCATGAGTGCAATCACAAGGTAATTTATTCCTTGTCCTTATCAACTACTCACTCTCGCTTATCAGAGGCGTCTTCCGAGAACCCTCTTCTGGTGCAACCATGCGACAACACAGGCGCCTTCGTCCTAACATCACATGATTTCAAGATAAGCTAACGATACAATTCTTCCTTAGTTATGTCCTTACGAGTGCTGGTTGATGCCTACGGTACTAAGGGTGTGAATAGTTCATGAGAAGAAGTGGGCAATTTGTGCAATTTGGATCACGATCTCTCGATCTGAACTGGTCTCTCGGGATTTATAGCCGGGACAATTGACGAAGGAGTGGGGAGAGGTCCAAAACCGGAACAGAGAAACAGATCACGAAGACGTTTTTATTTCCATTTTCGTGTGCCCTCGTGGCTCAAAAAGCCCTAAATTTTTGTAGATATTACCGGTTGTCTAGCCTGCCAATGACATGTCACTTTTTTGTTTTTGATTTCATTTTCTCGTTGCATTTGCATGGCCAAGCCGAGATTTGTAACGGGGATGGATCGTACAAGTGTAGGGCGGAGAAGTCTGGGATGGATGCAGTGCAACATAGTCTACATGTCTTGTGCTAGGGGACATGAAGCTTCACGGCTATCACTCGCATCAGGGCCCAGCGAGGAATGCAGAAACGCGTTCTCGCGAAATATATATATAAATAAAGGGGGGGGAGGCAGATCCTTCATTTACCCTTGGGATGAGTCTATTGTAGGGAGGAGGGAAAAAAAAGGAGAAAAAGAGAAGGAAAAAAAAGCGAAAAAGGGAAAGGCATTTGGTTCACCTGTCCTACAAGTAACATGATTTCCACAAGCAGTGTATGGTATCATACTCGTCCAAGGTACAAGTAACAGGTACTTGTACCTGGACGGTTAGAGGGGGGAACAGGGATATTTCAGGGATATCTTAGGAATCTTTCAGAGATATTTCGCTCCTCAACGTGGCGTTTACCGTTCACACCCCCTGGTACTAGTACTTCTTGTCTGAGACGAGCAGCCTTGAAGCCAAGCATGGGAAGACATTTGCAACCGTGATCCGACTGCAGACCGCAGGAGCAGGAGCAGTCGAGCCCTTTTTTTTTTGTCCGATCAACTCAGCGCAGCGGTAGTTGTGGCGGTACAGCGTAAGGAAAATAAAGAACCAGAGGGAGAAGTGGGAAGGTTAAAACGAGCTAGAAAAAGGAAGGAGAAGAGAGAGAAGGGAGAGAGGGCTCGGTGTCATAGATCTGGAAAGATCTTGGTTGATGTCTAACAGTCGGAAGAGGAAATTTATGGCACCGGCAGCACAGTACGAATTCGGAGGTTTGATTTGGTTGTTGCTGTTGCTGTTGAAAATTCCGCTTCGAGGATTCACTTCTATGACATCCTGTTTGGAATCCTGTGATACCGTACCATGCTATCTCGTGGCCCAACAAACCAAGCGAGCGTCACCAGTGAATGTGAGAAAATTAAAATTCGATCGACGGAGGGGATGGGTATTTTACTCGTGCTGTGCACACAGGGTACGGTTGCTTCGGCGACGACTCTGTCCTCCTTTCTCTCCACATGGATTTCTGGGTGTGTGTGCGGTCCCGGAAGGGGGGGAAAGGGAAGGGGTGGTTGGTTACTGCCGATTTCGTCATAGGTAGGGAAAAGAAAAATAAAATAAAATAAAATAAAAGCACAGGTTTTCCCATTTCCCATCTTTTCTCTTTGGGGGGGGATTACACAGTGCTGAAACGGGCGCTAGCAAGCGGGAGAGAGAGTGCGAGAGAGGCGTCTGTCCTTCCTTGGCCTTTTCCTTCTTTTTTTCCTCTTGTCCTTGTTTGATCATTTATTGTGGGTTTTTGCAAGTAATAATAATAATTTCCTATGCTGTGTGCTACGGTACTTGAGCTACAGTAAGCTGGGAGAAGAAGAGAGAAAGGTACTGCACAGGACAAGTACCTGTATTCTATCATACAATTTTCCAACCTCTCTCCTGTCTCGAGGGAGGTTGGAAAAAGGGAGGAAGGGGCATCCCATTGCCAAATGCGGGCAAGCGAGGGGGTAGTACTTGTACTCGTAGAGCGGGGAAGTGGTTGAATGAAGGTTAGGTCAGGTTAGAGTTCTTTTTCTTTTTTTGCCCTGGTGAAAGGTCTGAGGTTCGGTCTGGAATTACCTGGCGGTAGGCGCTGGGACTGGGGGGATGAAATTGGGAGGGAAAGAAGGAGCGAAGGGTACCGGTACCTGTGAGCATGAGAGAAGGGGCTTAAGTGATGAGTTTGAACGGTACTCGAGTACAGTACCCGTATGGTGCGATTGCCCAGTGCTGGAATGGTGTTGCTTGCTTTGCTGGGATACCGAGGTACGGTGGGAGGAAGGGTGATTGGGTATCACAAATATGGCGGCGCGGAGCGAGGGGCGAGAGAGCGCTTTCGCGGGCGATTGGATATGGGGGGGTTCTCTCTCGAAGTGGCTTAAAAGGGTTTGCTCGCATTTTTCTGGTTGGCCCCTGACGATTTCCGTTTGGACTTGGTGGTAGAAACGCCTTGTGCCAGTGACGAAATAGTCATGTGGTCGATGTTGGAAAGTGTGGAGAGAAGCATCAGGGAGCAGAGAGAGAAGGGGTGTGGATGGGTCAATGGATGGATGGACAAGACTTTACAGTAGGCCATCGCAAGAATCGTCGTTACTTGCAGCTATCGTACTTTGTATCATCCTGGTCACTCACTGGACACCACCGGTAGACTCACTGCCCGTGTGATATGGTACCCTGCCCAAGAGAAGGCGGCGACGCTCAATGTTTTCTTCTGGCCTCTTCCGCCTGCCAGTCCGGTACGAAAGTGCATCTTACAATTCCCCGTGACAATGTATTTTTTCTTCTTCTCCCTTCCTTTTTTTCTTGCCCTCAAGCAGAAGAGTTTGGAGAGGCTGAAGGCTAAGAAGTACCCTAGGAGGGTGTAGCGATTGGACCACTGCATATGCAGCCTGGTAGGCGACGGCAAGACCCTGGCCTTGGCCTTAAATAAAATACCGGTATTATACATCTTGGCAGAAGTACCATGCAATCTTAACCACATCCCAAAACATGAGATTGCTGTGGTGTGGGAGGGAGGGGGGGGAGAGCGAGGGCGAGCGAACGGGGGAGGGAAGAGAGAAAGAGGGAGAGAGGGAGAGAGGGAGAGAGGGAGAGAGGTGTGGGCAGCCTGTGAGCTGCGAGCAGCGTGTGTGTGATCGAGTGGGTGGGGAGATAAAAGAGAAAGAAAGAGCGCAGTACTCGAGTACTTGAGGACCTGTGATGGTTTTCCTTATTATTTATTTATTTATTCTAAATTTATTTGCTCAAAGGAAGTCACAAGAAACATGGTATGATACCACGATCCAAAGCGAACTACGTGTTGTGCGCCCTTCGTCTGGGCGTACTGTGCTGGGTAATAGAGAGGGTCGATGGAGGGAAGGAGGTGTAGGGGTAGTGGTTGACGGTATATAGGGAGCATTACAGTATAGTGGAAAACGTGTTTGGGCGGCGGCGGCGTCGGCGGTAGGAGGGCAGGAGCGGTTCAAGTATGGACGTGGACGTCGGACCCACCATAATGTCATACTTGCTTCTACGGTAGAGCGGGTGCAGAGGGGAAATCGGGATGAGATGGTTGTTATGTGATGGGTGATATAACAAAAAAGTGGAATATGTATGATCGGCTTCGAATATCGTTTGACTTTTGAGCAGAGAAACGAGGGGTGCAGCGAGTACGAGTAATGAACGAGGCAATGGAGAAAAAGCAAGAACCCAATTGTATGGCAAGGGAATGGAAAGCAGGAAGGAAGGAAGGGGAGAGGGAAAAATTGGTTCGAGTGATGGTCGGTAGAGAGGTTCTGCAATTGATGGCCCAGACAGAGAGCAGCATTGGGCACCCGGCGTAATATGGTGATTTGTGTCGTTTGCGACGGGTGCTAGCGGAATTGGGGTTCAGATAGAGGAACTCTCTCCTCCTCGATATGGTCGCCGCAAGGGCTGCCTCCCTGGGGGACAGTTCATATGTTATGGTAGACAGGTCAGGATGGCTGGCCGGTGGTTGGCTGCCCTCTCTGCCTGGCCGCGCGCTGCTTGCCCTGAAACACAACCTCTCCCCCCCTCTGCTCGCTGCCTTTTGCTTGCCCACACCTCCCCCCCCCCATCTCTCCTCTTTTTCTACCGCGCTTCCTTCTCCTCCTCCTCTTTTCTCCTGCCTTCTTTCCTTCCTCGTCCTCCCTCTCAACACCACATCCTCCTACCCTTCTTCTGACCACCCCCCCTATTTACCCTTTCACTTGCTCGTGTGCTCTTGCTCACACTGCTCACACAAGCTTGCCATTTGTTAAAATAACAATAGGCTCCTTTTTCTTAAATTTCTTGAGGAAAGAAACAAAAAAAACTAAACTCTTACACTTCTCTACTGACAATGTCTGACGCTGTTAAGCCAGAGGATACTAAGGCCGTGGCTGCCGAACCACCCAAGCCCACTGGGGCCGAGGAGGTTGCTCCTGTTCCAGAGACTGTCGTTGCGCCTGTCACTACTTCCGACGATGTTACTCCTGTAGGTGCCGACAAGCCGGCCGAAGAGACCCCTGCCGTTGAGGAAAAGAAGGAGGATGATAAACCCGAGCCGAAGGAGATTACCCAGGGAACTCTGTCCAGGTTTCCCTCTGGCCTCATGGCGTAAGTGGTTAAATTTATTCTTATATTTGAACTACGTGCTGATTGTTTTGAATAGCTTCTTCAAGACCAAGAGATTCTTTTACTTTCAGGATGAGCCCATTCCTGAGGATAGGCTGAAGGTTTATCTCCAGAAGGCCAACTCTACCCATGCAACAGCTGCCCATGCCAGTCAGACCGGAAAGGGATTGCTCCTTTATTCCAAGGCTGAGGGACAGAGTCCTCATGGTATCATTAAGCTGGTAACCCTCATGTTACCCAACAACTCATTAGATAATGTTCTAACAATTTATAGGCGGATGTTACTGAGGTCACCTCTGTTGGTACGGCCAAATTTGTTCTTAAGATCCGGGGCGGTGGGGATCTTCACTTCGAGTCGCCTGGTGAGCGTGATAGCTGGGTCTTCACCCTTAAGCACAAGATTACTGAGGCCAAGGCTATCGAGGAGGAGATTGTCAGCTCCGAGGGTTACAAGGCCACTGTTGAGAAACTGAGTTAGTATTAAAAGCGTGATATACTTTGAACCCTGCACTAATCATACAATAGCTAAGCCTGCTCCCATTGCAGCTGCTAGGGCGCCAGAGGGGCCCATTGAGGCAAAAGAAGAGAAGGAGACCGGGGAGGCCAAGCCTGAGGAGGACGCTGAGAAGGTGAAGACCACCGAAGCTGCTCCTGCCATCACTTCCGATGATGAGGCCGGCCCATCTGATAAAAAGACCGACGTCAAGCGCTCTGCATCGAGGAACAAGAAGCGGTCATCGGTTTTCGGTTTCCTCAAGGGGAAGGTTGAAGAAAAGAAGGAGGGGAAGGATGAGCCTAAGGAGGAACCGGGGGCTGTGGAGCCAACAACAACCACCACTGATGGTTTGTTCATGACGTTCAATTTCGAAGAGGGAGAGACTAATAAAGTTGCAGCGCCTGCTGAAGTCCCAGTTGCTGTTGAGGCGAAGGAAGCCGAAGATGTCAAGCCTGAGGAGACCAAGCAAGCTGAGAAAGCTACCGAAGCTCCCACCGCGCCTAAAACTACTAAGCGCCACTCTTACTTCAACGTCAATGTTTTCAACCGCGAGAGGAAGGATAAGGAGGTTGCTGAGGATAAGAAGGAGGAAGAGGCTAAGCCCGAGCCTACTGAGGGTGAGGTTGCGCCTGCCGAGGTGAAGCCTGTTGATGTTGTTGTCCCTGAATCTTCAACCGCTGCTGAGAAGTCCCCTGCCTCTTCTCCGCCAAAATCCAGGTTCTACGCTGGCATTTTCGGTGGAAAGAGTGAGAAGGTAATTCTTTCCTTAACTTTTATGCTGAATATGAATTCATTTAACCAAATTTCTAGGAGCCTGAGACTAAGCCTGCTGAGACTACTACCGAATCCGCTGCTGTGCCAGCCACCACCACTGAACCGACTGCTGCTCCCGCTGAGGAATCAACTGAGACTACTAGCCCTACAACTGGCCCCAAGGAACAGAAGCGCAAGTCAAGCTTCTTCTCTCCTTTCAAGAAGGAGAAGAAGGCTGATGATGTCAAGTCTGATACCGAGGAGGGCGAGCCTTCTTCTCCCAAGCCCAGTACATCCCCGGTTCCCAAGCCGGGGTTGTTGACTGGCCTCATACGTAGAGCTAGCAAGGCTGGTAAGGGAAAGGAAACTGAACCCAAGGAGGTTGTCGCGCCCGCTACTGTTCCCGAAGAGGTTACCCCTGCCGCCCCTGCAACTACCACCGAAACAGAGACACCAAACGGTGCTCCTGCTGCCACCGAGTCGGACGCCATTGGTGAAGTTGTTCCGGAAACTGTCACTGTCGGACAGGCTCCCGCTGTCCAGGCGGCTGCCTAAACATTTCAAAGAGAAAAAAAAGCTTGCATGACATGTCGTATGAAACTCTGATGCTGATTCTTTTCTTTTTCTTTTTCGATTTCTGGGTTTAGCGCACTTCAAGTCCTGTACCTTCACCACCTAATCGGCATCTCCTCTGTTCATTCAGCCTGGCTCAAGTATCGACTTCATCTGTTACGCTGGTTTTCTTGTCTCTGCAGATTTTGATTAGTGTCACGGCCGACGTTCGGGCTAAAATTTCTTTCGTTGTCATGATTCACTAATTACAATTCTCCTTCTTGTATCCGTGTTGGGGAAGTTCAGAAGTGTGTCGCTCTTTGGCTGCCCTCTAATGGTTTCTTTTGTGTATTCAAAATCTGGCTCTTGTCTCTTCACTTTTTTCATTTTTTTTCACTTGCTTCTTCACTTCATTGATTCCCATATCCTCTTCTGTTCAATCTGTTGTATTCATGATGGCTTGTAGTGGCCAAAATCCTATATAGTATTTAATAATCCGAAACCATTGCTTTTTAACTTGGCCCCCCCTCAATGCTCCAAATATCGTATTTGGTCTCGTGAATTCTACAGGCTGTTTCAAGTTACCCCACACTATTTCACTACCGCTATTTTTGAACCTTTGACCCTTCCCTGAATAATAGCGTGATTTATTCGTGGTTGGCCAATTTCCTGTGACATGGGGGTGGCCTTTAATAGTCTTTTTCTTCTTTCTTCCTCTATTTGCCTTTTAAGAAGGGCCTTCTTGGTGTCATTCTTAGTGGTTCGGTAACAAAGAAGGGTATCATTCCACCATCCGGGCACCGGAGGCTTTCTCACGATAAAGTATGGCCTTCCTCTTGTTGCAACTATTTTTGTGGAATGATCCTCAAAGATGGGGGATGCTCTCCACGTTTTCCTGCAATGGACAAGGATGGGTTCTTAGTGGTTACCATTCAATTGCCACTGCTTGCAGGTTGCCAGGCATGTCATTGGCCGAAGATTTAATATAATTCTTTACCCATTGGGGATGAATCGGTAAATCTTGTGAGCAGATGCTTGCAGTAGCCGTTCCCCACGCTTTTCACTTATCGTGCCAAATACCCGCAGCTCTTAGTCTAATAAAATGCCAAGAGGCCTTTCATCGTCTCTTTGCTTCAGCCTCATTGTTATCCTCGAGCGCCGTTTCTACCACCTCCTGCTTTCTCTGTGACACCCCTCCATTATCGCTAATGGGGGCTCGTTCCCACATATCCTCTCACCCACAGATCAACCTTTCCAACCACTCAAACCTCTCTCACCACCCCCATCTCTCACTTTTGTGCCCCTGTTTCTTACCTCGGGAATTTTCTACACTTCCCCTGGGGGGCACTTCTTCACTTTTGGTCTTTGCTCAACCTATCTTCACCGTTGCTGCAAAGATTGCCTAGGTTACGTATAATACCTCACAAGAAACCCTTCGCAATCGCCGTCCACACAATCCATCCTTTTTCTCAGGAAACGGTTTATTACATCTAGAACAAGTCAGGGGGATAAGGATGCACCATGGGTTGCTGTTTTTCAAGATCACCTAGGGATTCAGGAGAGGTTATCAGGATATCTCCCATTCATGGCAATCAAACCCTCCTGGAGCAGGAGCAACAGCAACCTCGTGTCGAACATGCCCTACCTCTACAGGATAGATTCAACCGCCCTCTTCACCGCCATGTTTGGGTCTCTAAGATACCCTTGACTGCAGGGCAGCTGCGGTTTCGGAGGGAGGAATACTTTGATACGCGTGTTACTGGACGAATGGAGATTTGGAACGCGATTAGGATGGCGGTGGATGTTCTCGATGAGGATTTGGAAACGGCCCAGCAGATACTTAATGCTGCCGGTGTCTCTATCCCTACTGGTAACGACTCCTCTATCTTATGGCAAACCTTTCATTTTCAGTCGTCGCACTTTCTTCCGGATGGAAGGGTTACGGGGACGGTGGGCTATTTTTAGAATGTGCCTGAAAACAACACAGCTGCTCACCACTATTTCTAGGCGACCTGAGAAACGGGGTCTTTGACGAACTCGGGAACCGCTACGACCTTCCCGAGTACTGCGTCTCCATCCCCATGAACCTGCTGCAGACTCCTGACGGTGGGGATGATATCGAAGAGAAGGGGTCCGAAACCGACAATGAGGATGCGGAGATTAGGAGAGAAGAAAAAGGAAAGATGCCGATCCATCTTCAGGAAAATATCTATTCCCTCACTGCTAGGCTTTCCGACAGAGGCGGCCCTGATGTTCTGGTTCGGTTTGCCAAAAACGATCATGTCCGAGTTATTGCTAGGAGGATCTTGGAAAATACCGGGGTAAGCTGGACTAGGCTGGATTGGACCGGTTGGGGGTATGCTAATTGGTGGGGGTTTTGTTTTTGCTAGATCCCGTCGGATCAATTCAAGATTCGGATCGCGTATCTTGGGAAGATGTAAGCTTGGATCTGTTCACTCGCATACCTTTTTTCATTAGCGGCGGCATATGGAGACTAACTTTCCTTCTGTATGAAGACTTAAAGATACTGAAACCCTTCATGAGAACAACTGGGTTGAAGGCCATCTTGTCAACGCCCTCGTGTTTCCGAAGACCTAACTCTAGTTAAACCCTTAATTTTTTATTATCTACCTACATTTCTCGCTCCCCCGACTCAGTAATCCCTTTCTCAATTGTCAGCCTTGCATATCGGATCAGATCGGCCTTGGAGCGCTGCTTATTCTCCTTTCTCTCGTTGTTAAATCGCCGCTTTCCTTGGTTCTCTCCTTTCTTTTTGTTTTTTGGGGGCACAATTCCACGAAAACAACATCTAATCCTTAGCGGTCTCTTTTGCTAATGCTGTTTTCTGTCATTTCTTTCTTCATTATGGGACGGTTGGGACGGCGCAATTGGTTCTCGCGGGTGAGGGGCGGAGGGTTGGGGATGGGTGCGGGGGGGGAGGAGGGGTGTTGTACATTAGGGTTTTCAATAGGGGGCGTTTGTGGGGGAGGTTGGTAATTTATGATACCGCTTTTTATTAGTTTTGATGGCGATGCAAAGAAGTGGTTGGACATGATGGGCCTCTGGGAAGGGGGTTCCTCCGGGCGATTTTTTTATATCCCATACCGTATCTTTTCAACTATTGAATATTTGTACTACCCGGGTATACCACACTTGACCTTCGTTATCTGAAATGGATGGATGGCATTGAGCTTCCTAGGATGGCTCGAGCTTTCTCCTCCACCAAGGATCATCTACAATGAGACACGACTGATGTATGTGCACTTCCTACTCAGTACTGTACGCTTACAGTTAGAACCCGATTTCTAACTGGTCCCTACACTAAGTGATTGTTTATGATGCTGGTAAAACCACTATCTTGCCCCATAGTGGTGGGCACAGGCTATGGGGTGCCTTGTGTTTCCTCTCCCTCTTTGTTTTTTCTATCGCTGGGATTAGCGAGGGGTTTTGTATCCAAGTGATATGTTACAATAGTCCTGCTCGGCAGGCGGCAGCCCTTTTACCACAAGGGCGATCCAGAATTGATGTGGTCGAGAGTTCAAGCTCTATCCCTGAAGGACATCTATAATTCCTCTACATGCCGGTTCTCTCTCAAACTCCACACCGGCCCGGGAGAGTCGTATTTGCCATAACATAATAATACCGTAATCTGCGGAGGCCAGGATACAGCACACTGCCAAGAGTCAGAAGGCGTGACTGGACGATAAGTTAATCTGTTTCCCGAGGAGATCGTCCACCAAATCATGCTGATAGGGGGTAGGATCTCCTCAATTTGGGCTGTTCTATCCCCTTTCAGGGCCGGCAGCTCCTTGGTGAACCTTTTTTGCCCTTGCTGGAGTGATGTGCTCTGATTCCTCCAGGATACGCTGAAGGGTGGAAGGGGTCAATTGGGATGTGTATGGCGCTTGTGATTGTGAGCTGGGATTTTGTAGTGGTTTGTCGAGAGGTAGGGTGGAGTGGTGATGGCAAAGATAAGGGAGGTTTGTTGAGGGGTCCAAAGGGCTTGACCTGTGCTCTAAGATGCGGTGTACTCTGTGGGTGGATGAAGCATGATGGCGAAGTTATGAGCCGCGGAACGTCGGACGTTTCTGGATCAGGGGCTTTGAGTGGTTGGAGGAGATGGATGACAGACTGGTAATGATACCAAGTGGAGATGCTAAGACGTGGAAATTGCATTTGCTGACTGGGCAAATGATGGCATCTGACCCACTAGAGAACATCCTCTGAGACGCGACTTGTCAAGTGGTTGGACGATTTTTATCCCGATTGTGCTAGCGGGGGCTGGCCTGAGTTTTCCAGACTTTGCTTGAAGGATTAGGGGGTCAAGGGTTGATATAGAAAGGGCTTGTTGAAGGGGCCTTTCGGTTAAGCTTCTCATAGCGTATGTACTTCCCACGAGGGAGTTATGTATCTTGCATGTTAGTTAATACTAGGCCATTACTCACACCGCCTAGGACTCTACTCCCTTATATATCTGTAGTGCTCTACTTAAATCCGGTTATTCTAAATTTTCTTTAGAAAATTCTTGAGTACTGTGAGCCTGAAAATGTTTAGAAAGAGATAAATATTATTTTGATCTATTTAAAGAAAAGAATAAGAGGAGGGGTGTGTTCTGATTTGTTACTTTTCGCCTAAGATCTCCATCGAATCACAATATCCTGTATACAGCAGTCAATGGAGTTCCCACCGGAAGAGCGCACACGCACCAGAAACCTTACTGCCAGCGCAAGATACAAATGAATCCAGCCCAGCAGAGAAACTGGCTAATGATCAACCACCCCAAAACCGAATGATATAGAATACAAGAGCTAAGCCCTCAACCCCCAACCCCCGGGGGTAAACCTACCATATGGTAAATCAACATTTCCCCCGACACCTGGTCCAAGTATGATATCGTACCGGTATTACCCCGATATCCGGTCTCCCAGATTACCCGCCCAGCCCTCCGGAACCCGCTGTCGAGATCAGCAATCACAGGAGGCCGCCAAGAACCCAGGAAAGCACCATCGAGCCAGAAGGTGAGCACAGTAAGCTGTAGCCCAACACAGTATTAAGCTTATTATGATTCTTCCTGGGCTGAGTATTATTATTTTACCTTGAGGATTCCCCACGGCCTTCATCTAGAGTTATAATTTTTGGAATACAGCATAGGAAAATGAAGGTTTTGACTGATAGGGGTTTGAGCTACCCTACACGGCCAAGGGCCCGCGCTTTACTCGAGAAACCTGCGGGCAAGGGTGTTTTTTTTCCCGCGCCTAGTGAGGAATTGAAGGTTATGCCGAAGGTGTCTGATACTATAGCATTCGTTATGGCAAAGCTGTTAGGATGTGTTTTATGAACCATGGGATGGCACGACGCCTATTCTAGGGTAGGGAATTTGCTTGGAAATTCTTCTACCATAATATAACACGTATCGCATGAAAGAAGACTGCTTCCATCGTCTGGGGGGGCAGACCAACGGAGTGGTGGATAGAGTGAGCATGGCTGGGAATTGCTAGTTAGTCACGTCAACGCTGGGCACAATGCAAGTGTAGGCTCCCTCCCCCCCTTTGCCTTGAAGCGCTAGATCTTTACGTTGCGAATTATTTCCGAAGAAGCGGTGATTGTATTCAGAAGAGGAAAGAGAGAAAGAGAGGAGAAAACTAGGAACAATGTGGAGAAGCGAACATAGGGAAATCATTGGATGGTAGGAATGCATACGCGACCCTGGTGTATGCATTCCTAGAACATCAGTGAGCAACACAGCGCAACACAAGCATCAACCAAGTACATGAATCAACGGAGTGGTTAAGCAGAGGACCTTCCGATGTATAGTGTAACACTTTGAGAATTGGGTGGTTTTGGCGAGTGAGACTCTGTGAATTTGAATTGGCTTCGTAGTTGCACCTACTTGGGCCAGAGGCAAAGTACTGGGACGTCTGGTTATAGGAGTGTAATTACTTTACTTGGAGAATGGGGACCAAGTTAGGTAATTCCGGGAGCTTCAAATTCAGATCCTATAGGCTTAAGCAATATCTGATAACAATTGGTACGCTTTCTAGGAGGGTTGACTGTGATACCACCACTGTTTCATTCCAGTGTAAAATCTCACGAAAACCCCAATACTTTACGCGGGCCACTCGTGCTGTACTGGTATGCGAAATTTAGAAGCGCTTCTGAAGGGGGCTGCTGTTGCATACTAAAATTTGGGGCAATTTACTTGAATCTAGGTAAAGTTAGTGTGTGATAGCAGTTCTCTTTTTTATTATTTTTTATTTTTTAAAAAAAGAAAGAAGAAAGAAAGAAAACTCTTCGACATTACAGGTACACTGGGCTCGCATGTTGTGCTTTGGGTCAGTTATCTTGGGGGACGGGGATGTGGAGGGTATTGTACATTTGTGGCATACCGGTACGTGGTTTAAAGCCTCTATTGGTCGTTCTTAAAGTATTTGGGTGAAGGAGGGCTGCCACTTGAAAAATCTTGCTCGTTCTCAAAAAAAAAAGCAACCGAAGTTGCTATTCTTAAGACTGATTTAATAACCAGATTGTGGGTTGCGTAATTTAAATGCCGGATATCTGCGGATAGCAAGCAGCCCATATTACAGTAAAGTTTGGTGGGTTCGGGATCTGTGAGGCAGTGGGTGGCAGGGGCTAAGGGGGGTCGGAGCGTGGAGTGAGTGAGTGGATGTGATCCTGAGATGGTGTCTTAGTACAGGTAGTTGGGTGAATTGATACACACAACCTCCACTATTACTAATCACAGATTATGAAGCCGCAGTGTTCAGGTCCCCGGAATGGGTTTTGTGTGTGAATACCGGCATGCGTCAAAGAGCTCTAAAATAAAGCAAGATAACCAGGAGATATACTTGAGAAGAAAAAAAGACATACTAGAAGATGTAGGGTATTAGGAAAGAATAATGGTGCATTTATTTAATATTAATGGTTGCTGTTAGCTAATTTTCGCTTTTCATTGCGTTTCTCCTTTAATGGACAACCCTACAAATATATACATATATAATATTATAATGATATTATACAACATTAAGCGATTAAAGCCTGTGAAAGTCTAAGGATAGAATGAGTTAGTAGTATGATAGACATATGCAAATCAGATCTTGAACCTATGAGATACTCAGAATATGAGTATGGGTAATGGTTGAAGGCGTGTTCTTCTACTATTAGATTTCATTGGATTTTCTAGAGATATTGATAGAGGTAGCTCAGGAAACAGGAATTTCTAGTTTATAACAGTGTTAAAAACTACTGCCTTATCTATTCAAGTAACTCTTACTTCAAACCATTTAAATGCCAATAGTAAAAATAAAATAAAATAAAATCCACTAAATCCACCAAATCCACTGTACAATCAAGAGTATATAGACACAAACACCTGCCAGTGCACATATGGCTAAGTAGAGATAACTGACTAGTTTTATATAGAAAGACTTTTGCTGTTAACTCTTGCATGATAGATGTAAACAATGTTTCTGCTTATGAGAATCAATAAAGTCTATTAAATAATTCTTATTCCCTATATTATGTATGATATTATCAATCAGTTATTAACTTCTATTTCCACTACTTGCAAACTCCTTCACTTTTAACTTGAAGTTTTGCGAAGTATTAAGGGTGCTTTTGCTGCCACCAGGAACAAGGACAAAATAGAAGGTTGAGTAATTATGCAAGAATCAACCGAGTGGTGCTGTTTTCCTGGTGCAAACTGGAAGGTTCAAGCTAACAGAATGGGGCCTAAAATTACCTGGTTGGACATTCTGATCTGATCAGTTTGTGAAAACCTGTCACATGCAATGGCTAGAGTGACATCACAATCACATCCACCGTCACACCCCCCACAAGTATGATACAGTCGCCATGGTACTGTAGGCCTTCTACAATCCGCTCTCTCATTGAGTATGATATCTGCTCTAGCTTGTACTTGTACCACAGATATTTGTTACCTGAACCTTATACAAGATGGTTGATTTTTCTCCTGAACTTCTCTGTGTCGTGGGATATGCTGTTGGAACCTACTGTCAGCTTCATGTGGGAAGGAAGCCCTATCAAACATCAGCAATGTCAGGATGCATGTATATAGCTGAGATACTGAAAGGAAGAGGAAGGGGATGGTAGAAGGACTGGGAATTTCTCAAGGTTCGTTTTTGGCCCTACACAGCTTTCTAGTTAATGTTGGGGCTCTTGAGAATAGTCAATATATTGCTGTTGATGAGCAGCTGCCAGTGGCAATATTTTTATAGATTGTGGGAGGAGGGCAATCCTTTTGGCAGGCAGGGGAGCGCTTTCAGCGGAGTCTATGTACGGTCTAGCGGTAAATTCCTTCATTCATTATTATATTCTTCAAGGAACCTACTAATTCTGACTCTGGCAGGTATTTCCGCCATACCATTGATGGGTTGATCCATTTCCATTCCGAGACTGTTAAGCTACCATCTCTCAGCATTCTAGCTGAGATTCGTCTCAACTCCAAGTTTTACCCATACTTTAAGGACTGCCTTGGAGCTGGTGTAGAGTTCGTTACGGGGCCTCCGGGGCCCCGAAACTGGCGGGCCCCCACCTCAATTCCCCGCCCCGCCCCGGTCAATGGCCCAGGGCGGGGGGTTTTTGTTTTCAACCCCTGCCCCTGCCCCCGTCCAGGCCCCCGCCCCATTCAATGCCCCGAACAGCCCCCCGTCAATGAATTTTCTCCGCACAGGGCCCCGCTTTTTCGTATATTTCTCTCTCGAACATTGCTCTTTTGATACATGATTGAGTAATTGGGTGAGCATATACACGCCCCTGGGATGAATGGACAGAACACCGCCGTGGTTACTGGAGCTGAAAGTCCTTTGCCAAGGAACCCCCTGGTGTTCGGTCCATTCATGCCAGGGACGTGTACCAAAAACCACATACCTCAAAGTATATACGGGCATTGATTTGCGTAGAATGATTCATACAATATGAACCGGAATAATTCACAACACCAAGTGGACGTCTGAGTTGCCTAGTCTAGTAACGTATATTGTCTCAGCAGGCCATACGCCTAATTCATAAGCCCAATTCATATACTCTATTCACAGGTTCAAATCATATGCCCAATTCATAAGCCTTATTCATCCGCTGGTGCCATATGCCCAAATCATACACCCAAGCCATACGCTCAAATCATACGCCCAAACCATACACCCAAACCATACGCCCAAATCCTACGCTCACATCATACGCGCAAACCATATACACAAACCATACGCCCAAATCATACCCTCAAATCATACGCCCAAGCCATACGCCCAAACCATACGCCCAAGCCATACGCCCAAGCCTTACGCCCAAGCCATACGCCCAAACCATAACCACAGTCGTGCTATGGAGTTACTGTGTTCAGAGTTCATATAGCGAAATGTTGAGGTTAAAGAAAGAGTGTATTTATAGTAATAAGAGTTCTATAAAAGGTAATTATGCTAAGTTAGATGTGACTCGGAGGTTTGAGTTAGTTGTATGATTTGTGTAAAAGTGAGAAAAGACTGCCGCGTCCCCCCCACCACATGGGGACAACACCATGGAGTAATAGAAAACAAGAAGAATGAAAGTCAAAATAGTTGAAAAAAGAGGTGAATTAAGAGAAAGAAAAAGACAATCCCTGAATATGCTTAGGTG